>Ga0209225_1000579_pt1 | contig 40984 bp, 39 predicted proteins | sample WasSprMetagenome_FD_184732 | JGI IMG/M metagenome (GOLD analysis project Ga0209225, IMG submission 184732) | Sulfidic aquatic microbial communities from Washburn Spring, Yellowstone National Park, USA - WS (SPAdes) (version 3) | ecosystem: Environmental > Aquatic > Thermal springs > Hot (42-90C)... | reverse complement strand
CTGCGCCCCTTCTCTTGCTTAAGATTATGTAACCATGCCTCAAGTTATTATCGATAGCCTTAGCGTATGTACTAGGTCTACCAATGCCGTGCATCTTCATGAGCTTAACCAAGTCAGCAACTCTATAAAGCCTTGTTTCCGACATTTGTGCTACCTTAACATCATCAAAGTTTATAACACATCCTCGAGTAAGATTTCTAAATTGTGGATACACTTTAAGTTGATATATAGTAGTAAAGCCTTGTTCAACTACTTCTACAGGTAGGGATAGTACAAATTTATAGCCACAAGACTCTAGCACCATATTGGCATAAATTACTTTCGCAGAACTCATTTGACTTGCTAAAAACCTTCTGTATATGAGGTCATAAAGCTTTACATGATCACTCGAAATTCTTGTTAAAGCGCCTATATCACCTCTAATTATAGCCTCTACAACCTCTTCAGCATGTAAAGGTGTTGTAGGCCTTATAGCTTCATGTGCTCCCTCGGCATTCTCATCATTACCCCAAGTCTTCGGGGAAAACATGTTGAGCAAGCCCAGCCTATCTAAAGCTTCTTTAGCTACAGCTACTCCCGCTGCTGAGACTCTTGTGGAATCTGTTCTATGATATGTTATTAATCCTAACTCAAAGAGGTTTTGAGCGATGTTCATAACTTTTGATGCTGTGTATCCGTAAAGCGTATTGGCTTCAGATATGAGAGTATCTGTTGTAAATGGGGGTGGCGGATTTTCAACTCTCTCCTCATATACAACATCAACTATCCTAGCCCCTTTCTCCATCATCCTCCTAGCAATCTCTTCAGCCTCAGCCTTGCTGCCACTACCCAAAAATATTTTGAACTTGTATCCGCTCCACGTAGCAATAGCAGCGTAACCACGCTTTACGTTATACTCCTCGTACCTCTTAACAGTCCATAAAAGCACAGGTGATTGAACCCTCCCTGCACCAAGCCACGGTTTATTAAAGAGGTTCTGCAGGTACATGCTCAGTTCAAAGCCAATCCATCTATCAGCAATTCTTCTCACAATCTGCTCCAAAACCCTATTTAACTCTAGCCCTCGGGGACTTTTAAGCGATTTAAGAATAGCCAATTTCGTAACCTCTCTAAATTCTATTCTATAGATGTTCTTATTGTACTCGTATAACAAGTTGTATAAGTCAAATGCTATCTTCTCACCCTCATCATCAGGATCCGTAGCTATAAACACCATACTCACTTCTGAGGCTAGCTTTTGCAGCACGTGGCATACAGTTAATGAAGTGAATATGTTTATAGAGCCACAATATGGGCAAGACTCGTAGACCCCTACATGTTGCGTTCCACAATTCCTACACTTTGTAATGAAGTCGTAAACTGCTGTATACCTACCATCACCAATTTCCACTCCGTGAAAGCCTCTGTCAGTAATAAGATCGGTTACATGCCCTCTAGTAGCAGTTACTATACCCACATACACCTGGTCTTCAAGTGGTATTACTGTTTCATATACTGCAATATCTCCAAAAACTCTCTTAGCAGGTTTTCCAAACATTGATGCTATGGTTTTGGCCTTAGTAGGTGATTCTACGATGAAAAGCACAGGCTTTATGTTCTTAGTTATGGGCTCCTCCTGAACCTTAGCAGTAGCTCTACTTCTCAAAGCCTTCCTAATAGCCTCCTTGAGTATGTCCTCTCTTAGCTCCTTAAAGCCTGAAAATACAACCAGCTTTCTTAGCCTCATCTCCAGTAGCTCTACAAGCTTTCTATATCTCTCAAATACAATCGCTATACCATGCGTCTTACTATTTCCAAGTAATCTAGAGGTTCTGCCACTTGCCTGAATATATGTATATGGATCTGGCTTTATTAGGTAAACACCATTAGGCGTCTTAGCTATAATACCATAGCCCTCTATGGCGACGTACTCCCTTTTTCTAAGTAAACTCTGGACCTCCTCTATTACCCTATTCTTTGCCCTCCTTAAAACCTCTATGTATTTAGAAAGGTTATTTGGAGGCTCTATTAGGTCCCTCAAAACCTTTGAGCACAGCGTAAGCATTGCAGGTGTGCTCTGCTGTATAACCTCAACAACACTTTTTATCTCCTCTTCTACACTACAACCAACACTCTTCAATGCTTTTAATACAATAAACATCGTTCTCACATTATTTAAAGAATCCTCGAGTCTTCTTGCTATGTGGGGCACTCCAAGGAATATAGCAAATCTTACTCTCTGCGGTTCATCAAGCCCCCTGACTAGTATCCCGTAATATGATGCGGGTCCTATCAGTACATCTACTTCTCCCTTTCTAAATTTGTCAACAACTTTATTACCACTTTTAACAATGGCATACTTTACACCATTTTCACTAAGTAGCTCCTCTAAAGCTTTTAAGTAATCCTTGTATAGTGGTGCTACAAATATTATGCCACTACCCAACTCCTTAACTACATCAATAATTCTTCTGAGATCTTCAACGCCACTATAAAAGTCATCAACATTCCTTAGGTATTCAAAGACTGCACCGGCATCAAATCCCAGTAGTTCTTTAAGCAAGAGGGTTTTCAATCCCTTTAACCTTCCCGTAGCAGATGCTACAACTAACTGTGTATTAGTTTGAGAAACCTTGTTTCGTACAAAAGCCTCCAGCTCTATAACCTGCTTCTGCAACTCATTTATAGTATTTTGACTACTTGAGAATTTTGCTAGTAGTAAGTTCTGCTTAGCCTTTATGAGCTTAAACCCCGTCTCCACTACCTCCTCATCAAATCCCAGTAACTGCAAGACCTTTTCAACACTCTTTGAGCTCTTAAGTATGGAATCTAGGTCATCAGCTATAACTACATCTACTTTCTTATCTGCTATCAATTGCCTATTTCTCGATAAAAATGCTGCTGATGTTATTAATATACTAAAATTATCATTAACTATATCGGTTTTTATTTGAACAACGTTTTTTGAAGAAGAATCGTAAAATAGCACCTTTACCTTATTACTACCTGTATATGCTAAACCCTTTGCCTTCTCTAGGTACTCCACAATCTTCGTATACATTTGCTTAGCTATTTCCCTGGTAGGGGTAATTATGTAAACCTTATTGTCATATACAAGAGCTTTATAAAGAGCATAAACAGCTAGAAGTGTTGATTTGCCAACCCCTGTAGGAGCTACAAGTGCGAAGGACTCTCCCATGAGAAGTCTTTTACTCCAGTATTCTTGAAGAGACCACATTTCATAGCCTGTGCACTGCTTAAAGAATTGCTTAAAAAACTCTACCTCCTTTTCCAACACTCTAAGCAATTCCTTTAATTTACTAGGGCTATTAGAATCGCCAAAACCACAAACATTAATAACCCCAGCTTCGCTACGCAACTCCCTACACTCACTTTGAAGCATTCTGTACGCAATATTCAGCAACTTTACTCCCAACATTAACTCTATAATCATTAATAGAAAATACTCAAAAATAGTGAGAGTCTTAGTATTTACTAGTCCTTTTCACATCCCACCTCAAGAGCACAACTGATGTTGCTTACAGCAAATTGCTGAGCATGTAAAAAATATACACATAAACTTTTAATTCCCACTTATGCAGTTTAATTAAGAATGCAAAAAGTAGAAAGAGAAAAGGGATGGGCCTTGGCACAAACACCACCATCTGCAAACACAGTACTTGTAGGCAAGAAACCTGTAATGAACTATGTACTAGCAATGCTAACTCTACTGAACCAGGGAGTAAATGAAATAATTGTAAAGGCTAGGGGTAGAGCAATAAGTAAAGCTGTTGATGCAATAGAGATTGTGAGAAACAGATTCCTACCAGGAAAGGTAGATGTAAAGGATATAAAAATAGGAAGTCAAACCATTACAAGCAGCGATGGAAGACAAAGCAGAGTTTCAACAATAGAAATTGTTGTTGTAAAGAAAGAGTAATACTAAATAGCATAACAAGAAACTTTACACCATTATTTCGTCACTAACACAGCTCTTTTTTACACCTTAACACCTTAATACCAAACTTCTTTAGTACTGTAGGTATATTTAAACCCAGCCTAACACCCTCTTCACACATTATAACTATGTCTCCAGTCTCTTTATCAATAGTCGCATCACAACCCCTAGACTTCATAGTTCTGAAAATTCTTTGTCTAATATATTCATAAAGCATTTTCCTAAATGCTTCCCCTACATCCTCTACCCTATAGTTTAGGTAGTCAACTCTCATCAAAAGCCCCTTCTTCACCAAGTTCTTAATGACTTTCCTAACAACTTTTCTCGATCCTAGAAAGGCTAAAACATCCATAGCTTCACCTAAATTAAAAACTCTATCTCCAAACTCCTCCTTCAAGATTATGTAATATGCTATTTCTCTTTTACTAACCCATACCATAGATTCAGAGGCCCTTTTTCATCATGTAATCAGCCCTTACAAGGCTCATCACAGGTTTGAAGTATTTTACAATTAGTTGTAAATATTTTTAAATACTTCTCAGTGCTATGATGTATGCTGATGCTGTGTGCCTGTCTAGTCCAAACCTCTTCATAATCCCGTTGTGTTCTCTAGAGCTTGTGGTCCCCTTCGGGTCTACAAACTTTGTGTTTAGCCCATAGAGAGGAGCTTTCATCGCTATTCTCTCAATGACGGAGCTCCTAAATACTGAGACCTTGTAGTTGTAGTTCTCATACTTCCTATCACCGTTCCTAATCCACGCAAGCTTCAAGTAGCCTAATACCTCTGGGTTCTCTAAAGCAATTGTTGCTACTCCGTGGTTGTAGACATACCTAAGCATCTCATGAATCTTCATACCTACGACACTCCAAGCCCTTCTCCTTGGACAACCCCTAGCTGTTACCTCTGAAAACCAAAATGTTTTATAGTCTCTGAGACTACCCTTCTCATCTATTATCACAAGATTGATTCTATCAGTATTAACATCTACACCACCTATTAAACTGCCCTTAGGCTCCCTATGCCTTGTCATGTGCTTTAGGTAGAAGTCGTAGCCGATAGTTACATGAATTTCACCACTAACATAGGGCTTACCGTTTCTGATGTTATATCCTCTGACTAGTACTTTGGGCATGTACTTCTCCTTAGACTCTACAACAAGCTTCAAGAGCTCCTCATAACCCCTATTAGGCTTCACCTTTATGAGTACTCTATCCTTAGAACCATCATAGCTGTATGTAGTTACTAGTATAGTGCCATCTCCCAGAACCCTGATGACATTCCCGTCTACCTCTCTATCGTAGTGCTGAAACATTAGCCAATCAGAGAGCTCAACATTCCTATAGTCAATCCTTAGACTCCTAGAGCTCTCCCAAATGCCGTAGACAAGGTACACAGCTCCATAAGCATACCTCTTATTGGGTATGAGGTCTCTGGCATTGCTGTAAAACATCTTAACCCAGGCAATTTTAGAAGGTATTAAAGCATTTAACAACTCCTTACTCCTGCTAAGAACCCTGTGACAAGCAAGCTTAAACAGCCATGCAGTAGACAGTATCTTCTTAGCCCTATCACCGCTAGCATTGAACGATAGCTTGGTGGTGTAGAGAGGGTTCTCAACCAAGGCTGTAGCCCAGCAAAACTTATAAGCCTCACGAAGCTTATAAGTTTACTGATGTCCCCGAGTTTCCGAGAACCGCAGGGCTCTGAGCCGCTAGGCGACTAGCGGTGAGCCTCTGCGGTGAGGGGGCTCGGGGGTAGCATGATGAGCCACCCGCCAAGCATTTACAGCTACCCACAGATAATTATAGGTCTTGGCGGGTGGTGAATGCTCATCACATACAGTAAACAGTGTGACTATGATTTTTTAAAAATCCAATCAAGTTTACCAAGATATGGTTGCCTCATGGTCATGCTAACCCGTGGTGGCCTTCCTGATGCACCTAGTGAAACGCTTGTTATACGTGCTCGTACTCTATCCCCCTGCGCTATAAACCTCTTTGTGTTTCTGCACACAATGACATTTCTCGCAATGTCATATGTAGTTTCATCATCTGCTATCTGCTGAATATGTACAAATCCTTCTATAGGCCCTATACTCACGGTTACGCCACTCCTACCCACTGTTTCAACAACGCCCTCCACAACTTCATTAACTATAGGAACATAAGTTAAAACTGTGAATTCTGTAACATGGTATGGAGCGCCATCGCCTACGGGTATATAGCCCATGGGATTCACATTGACATCTATTACCGCTATTACTATACCTAGTGTTTTATCCTTCAAACCTTCGTATTTCTTTCTAAGTGCTTCAAACACTACTTCTTCCAATGGCATGTCCATTTTCGCTGGGTCAACTCTAACAACGTCTCTTAACTTAAGAACTCTAAACAAAGTAATGCCACCAGCTATAACCTAGTGTTTTAGGCTTGAAAGCATTTAAAAGATTTTAAGGGCTTTCAAATATTCTCTCTGATTCTCTATATATGAGAACATCAATACCTCTCTTAAGTGCTTTCTCCTTTACTTCCCCGTCCGTTGTAGCTATTATGCTTCTAATACCCTTTCTTTTAAGTTCATAGGCGTATTCCAGTATGGCGCTATCTGCTTCTCCCTTAACATTTAAATCTACAACTTTAAATCTTGGCACTAAATTCTGCAGAATCCACTTAGCTAAGAGTGATTTTCTGCTACGATCTCTTCCCGCTATACTCTTCAGCTCCTCAATTACAGGCTTCACCACAATAACCTCACACTCACTGGCAATTTCATAAATGCTATCAAGAGATGCGAGGTTCTCAGCTATTACAAAAAGAGCACTTGAATCCAAAATTATAGAGCATTCCATTAGCTCGTCACCCGCCCCCAACCAACTAGCCTAAGCCTCCCCCCGATTTTCATTAATATTGCGAGCCTGCTCTTCTCAAACACTACTGCTGGCTCAACTAACTTTGCCTCAAACTCATCGCTTGTCACTGCATCTACCACAGCATTTACAAATCTCGTACCAATTATTAGTGTTATTGAATCCCTAGCCTTAAGCTTAGGAGGCTGAACCATTTCTCTAGCTCCAACAACTTTTTCCAACATTCTGTACTCAGCTCGAAGCTCTTGTACGGCATCTGGAACACTATGACCTAAAACCTGCCCCCTAAGGGCGTCTCCCTTTGTCAACGAGGGGTCTAATTTTGTTCCTAATGCAACAAGCCCTCCTGGTTTTGCAACATCTACCTCTATCTCCCCGTACCTAATGCTCGTAATCTCTGTTACCAGAGGTTCGTAAGTAATCCTCCCTTTTGCAACTACTCTTACACCAGGCTTTATCTCAACCTCGTCTCCTACCTTAATTTCTCCCTTCATAAGCGCACCTCCAACAACTCCCCCCACAAGCTCTTCTGGAGGGGTGCCAGGAAGGTTTACATCAAAACTTCTCGCAATTTGCATTATTGCAGGCCTTCCTAGTACTCTCTCTGGCTCTTTAAACAGCTTTGCTATTGCCATAGCAATAACATCAACATTTACTCTATGGAGAGCACTTACGGGAATTACTGGCGCCTTAGTGTACTTTGTTGTCGCTAAGAAATCCTTAATCTGCTTATAGTTTGCATGTAACTTCTCTGGAGGGACAACATCTATTTTATTTTGAACTACAATTAGCTGCTCTACACCGAGGATTTCAAGAGCTTTTGTATGTTCAATTGTTTGCGGCTGTGGGCAAGGCTCATTAGCTGCTATAACAAGTATTGCAGCATCCATTAATGCAGCTCCAGAAAGCATTGTAGCCATGAGTATCTCATGCCCTGGCGCATCAACAAAGGAAACTGTCTTTAAGAGTTTTGGCTCAACATTGTTTGGACAAGAATCTATATGCATTATATATGATGATGGTGGTCCCACACCTTCACAATAAAGTACAGAGCCCTGGGCATAGCCAAGACGTATAGTCATGGATCTTTTTAGTTCTTCAGAATATCTGGCAGTCCATGTACCTGTTAAAGCTTGTACTAGTGTTGTCTTTCCATGATCTACATGACCCACAACACCTATGATTAGGCTTGGTATATCCATTCTTTTTCCAATATTCACACAAAATCCCCAATCTCTAAGGCATGGCTGAAAAAAGCTCTAAGTAATTTAGATCTTAATGAAAATAGCAACAGTGTTTATCTGTACTATGTCTTCTGAAATGGTATTACCTCTAACAAGCTTTCTTCTCTTCTCACCGTCCTCTCTAGGCTTGAAGCCTGGTCCTTGAGAAAGCAATACATACTTTTTCACAGGCCCTGCAATATCAATACGCATAGGAAAGCCCGCTAGGTCTGACCCACCCCTAATTTCAAGCTGAACATTGCTAAGCCCTATTAATGAACCCTCAAACCTATCACCTATCTTCAAGCCAATTAGCTTAGATGCGTCTGCTCCACTAACTCTTATTTGGAACGCTGGCGCTCTGAATATCTCTCCTATAGCCTCTCCTACTCCAAGCTTCTCACGTAATAGAGCTTCCGGAACAAAAACAGTCTGAACATCTAATGAGGCATCTTTTACTATCTTAGCTATTATGTTTACTTTCTCTCTATTGGCTTTGTTTTTCCATATCCTGATTACGACTACCCCTAGGGCTGGATTAAGCATCTCTATTAGCTTTGGATTTGCTTTACATAATACAAATTCTCTTTGCTCCTTATGCCTCTCATCATATGATAGATCTGGCGTTCCTATTACCTTAACTGGTATCACCCTGATATTCTTTGCTGTTGGGTCAGACACCACTATTTTGAAATCAGGCATTAGACTTAGACACCCATTACTATAGCTCTTCTACAGAGACTTTCAAATAAAAATAAGAACTAAAAAGCTATTTTGAAAGTCTGGCATAGAAATCCTCATCATAGGTTTTTATAGTTGCTATGCCCAACTATACTGCATGTGGTGTGGTTAAAGTGAGTAGAGGGAAGAGGCTTAGGCAACCTATCGTTGTAGTACTTGGCCACGTAGATCACGGAAAAACTACATTGTTAGATAAGATTAGAGGAACTGCTGTGGTTAAGAAAGAAGCTGGAGAAATGACACAACATATAGGAGCAAGTAACATTCCGGCATCAGTTATTGAAAAGGTAATTGAACCTCTTAAAAAGATGATACCAGTTAGACTAACTATACCAGGACTTCTCTTTATTGACACACCCGGTCACGAGCTTTTCTCTAATTTGAGAAAAAGAGGGGGCAGTGTTGCTGATATAGCTGTATTGGTTATAGATGTGAATGAGGGTGTTATGCCTCAAACAATAGAAAGCATAGACATTCTGAAGTCTAGAGGAGTGCCATTTGTCATAGCGGCTAATAAAATAGATAAGATACCTGGCTGGAAGCCTAATCCTGATGAACCCATCACAATAAGCTTAAGGAAGCAAGCACCAGCCGTTGCAAAAAGGCTTGAGGGAATGCTTTACAAGCTTGTAGCACAGCTTTCTAATTATAATGTGATAGCAGATGTATTTGAGAAGGTTAGGGACTTCCTAAAGGTTATACCCATAATACCTGTTTCAGCAAAGACTGGCGAGGGAATTGCTGAGTTACTAGCTGTAGTAGCCGGGATGGCTCAGAGGTACATAGGTGATAGGCTTGTGTATGCTGAGGGTCCTGGTAAAGGTGTGGTTCTTGAAGTTAAAGAACAGCCGGGGTTTGGAATTGCTATAGATGTGATTCTTTATGATGGTGTTATTAGAGAGAAGGATATTATGGTACTAGCGGGGATTAATGGTCCTGTAGTTACAAGAGTTAGGACAATATTAATGCCAAAGACTGTAACTGATATAAGAGTTGCAAAATCAGAACTAAAAGCCGTTGAAGAGGTATCTGCTGCTGCAGGTATTAGAATTGTTGCACCTAACCTAGATGAGGTTATCGCAGGCTCACCACTTTATGTCGCGCCTACAGAAGAAGATGTTGAAAAGTATAAGAGGCTTATTGTAGAAGAAGTTGAAGCTATAAGATTTAAGAAGGATGTTAATGGAGTAGTAGTAAAAGCTGATACTCTCGGAACTCTGGAGGCTGTTATTAATGCTCTTAGCAGGAGAGGTATACCGATAAGACTTGCTGATGTTGGATCCCTTTCGAAAAGAGAGGTTATAGAGGCTTCAATTGTAGCAAAGAGTAGCAAGTACTATGGTGCAATTCTGCTTTTCAATGTTAAGCCCTTGACTGAAGCTGAAGAGCTTGCAAGAAAAGAGGGGGTTAAGATCTTTTCAAATAACATAATATATAGGCTTGTTGAAGAGTATCTTCAGTGGATTGAAAATGAAAAGAAAGCGGAGTTGCAAAGAGAATTTGAAGTGCTGGTGCCTCCTGCTAAAATAAAGCTCCTGCCAGGTTTTGTTTTTAGGCGAAGCGATCCTGCAATTGTTGGTGTAGAGGTGTTGGGCGGTTTAATAAGAGCTGGTGTACCACTTATGAAAGCTGATGGCAAGAGAGTAGGCGAGGTAATGCAGATTCAGCACATGGGGCAACAAATTAAGGAGGCCCGAGCAGGGCAGGAGGTAGCAATATCAATAAGAGGCAATGTTATGGTGGGCAGACACATTGATGAAGGAGACATACTCTATACAGACATACCACTTGACCATGCAAAGGCTCTTATTACAAAATTTAAAAATATGCTTACACAGGACTCCATAGAGGTTCTAAAAGAGATATTAAAGATTAAGGCGCTAAAGGAAATTGAGTATTCTCTACTACTTAAACAGCTTGAAAGTAGTTAACTCACTTTCTGCTTCTACCTAGATATAGCTTAGTCCATGGCAACTTCTTGGGGTCCCTACCCATTCTGAAGTTTTTATAGCACTTACTTGAACAAAACCACATTATGCTACCATCATTTTTTACAAACATAAGCCCTGTACCAGGCTCAATGAGGTTGCCACAAAAGCTGCACACATGCTTTGAAACCACTATATGATCACCGACAATTTGTTATAGAGTTACCTTTGTTAAAGCTTAAAAGCTCTTTTTATAATAATTGATGTCGTCTGAGGCGCTAAATAATGACAAATGTTGTTGTAGAGGAAAAGAGTAAGGATTATGAAATTAATGTTGTTGAAAAGATAGGGTTTCCAGCTGAAGTTGTACAGATAATCGGTAGAACTGGTGTAACTGGTGAGGTGATTCAGGTAAGGGTCAGGATTTTAGAGGGTAGAGATAAAGGAAGAATTTTAACACGGAATGTTAAGGGGCCTGTGAGAATAGGCGATATTGTAATACTGAGGGAAACTGAGAGAGAAGCTAGGAAGTTAACTGTAAGAAGGTAACTGAGGTCTTTATGCTACAAAAATCATCATTATGTACTTATTTGAAGTGAAAAAGTAGTTCTAAATCAAAGTTTAAAACTTGCTTAGTTACTTACCTGCTTTTGTTCGTAGTTCCTGGTATTTGGCTGCTAATTCATCAAGCTCTGCCTTAGCCTCACCAGGCTCTACTATACACGCTGAGGCTGCTGCTACCTCAATCCCTGCCATTTCTCCTAATCTCTTTTTGCTAGGCACATATAGATATGGCACTTTCTTTTCTTCACAAAGTAGTGGGAGGTGAGCTACAACCTCTGGCGGATCTACGTCCTCTGCTATGAGTACTAATTTGCAGAGACCCCTTTCAACTCCCTTTGTAACCTCGTTTGTCCCTTTCCTAATCTTTCCTCCTGTTTCCCTGGCTTTTTTAAGTGCTTGATAGGCTTTTTCTGAGACCTCTGGCGGTACTTCAAATTTTACGTAAAAAGGTTTCGACATCTTTAACCCCTTTCCACATCTTTAACTATACAAGTCTGTGCCTCGGGTATTTAAGATATAATGAGGTTTTCAAAGTTCATTCATGAGCATATATAATTATAACATTGCTTCTTGTAATAGTGTCAATCCTTCCAAAACCTACTCTAACCATCTGCACTAGTTCATCTTTTTTCATTTCTGCCAGGCTTTTTTCTGCTACACAATATTGCTTTCTCAGTTTTAGACCGTCAGCTTTAATAATTGTAACCTTTACGTTACTTTCACAAGGAGCCCACTGAATTATTGGAGCCCCATACTTTTTAGCTTCAGCAAGATCTGCACTGTGATATTCTGCCTCAACATCTTTATTCACACGCTTTATCTCTATATTGAACAGCTCCATGAGCCTAATTATGGCGCCAGGCTTTGAGTTTTCAATATCGTGACTAGATACAAATACCTCAGGTTTTGTTAAAGTGATTTTTCTCTTTCCAAGGTCTTTAGTAGGGTGATAGCTTATCTCAATTTCTTTAGGCACATTCGCACCGTGAATATGAACCTTAACTGGGTTACACACAACAAATATCCTTTTTGCTAAGGGGTCAGCATTTTTTCTATTCACAGCTGCTATATTCACCCAGCTTACTCTTGCATCAGCAGGGCTAAGCCCGAGAGAAAGTATAATTTCTCTAATGGTCTCAGGTAAAATGCCTCTTCTCCTAAGACCTGCTATCGTTGCAAACCTAATGTCGTCAAATCCCATGAACTTGTCAGGGCTTTCCTTCAGCTTGCTTTTAATCCAGCTCTTACTAAGAATAAACCCCTCTAACCCTACCCTTCCAAAGTTTATTACTTCGGGATAGCGCCAGCCAAGGTACTTGTATATGTAGAGCTGCTTTATGGTGTTCAAAGCATGCTCCCTTCCCCTCAAGATATGTGTTACCCCCATCAGGTGATCGTCAACAGCCGCTGCAAAGTTGTATGTCGGCCATAACCTATATTTATCACCTACAATTGGATGGGGGTGCTTTTCAACATCTATTATCCTCATCATAACCCAATCACGAATTGCTGGATCGGGATGGCCTAAATCGGTTTTCAGTCTTACTACAGCCTCTCCTTCACCAAATTCTCCAACAAGTATTTTCTCAAACAACTCTAGGTGTTTAGATGGATTGAGATTTCTATGAGGACACTCCTTGCCTGCGTTTCGCAACTCCCTAAATACCTCACTTTTACATAAGTCCACATATGCATAGCCAAGCTCTATGAGCTTCTTAGCAACCTCATAGTACTTCTCCATTCTCAAGCTCTGCACATACTCTTCATCCCACTTTACACTAAGCCATAGCAAATCCTCTTCCACAACACTATAGGAAAATGTAAGGGGCCTCTTGATTCTTGGATCAGTATCCTCAAATCTAAGTATAAACCTTCCTTTATACATTCTCGCATACTCGTGACTAAGGATAGCGGCTCTCGCATTACCTAAATGAATTGGAAAGTCTGGATTAGGAGCAAACCTCGTTACTACAGTACCCCACTGCTCTACATTGGGTAGTGGTGGTAAAGCTCTTTCTTCCTTTTTAACCTCCTTTTGCTCTAAAAGCCCCAGCTTCTCTGCTAAATCACGTAGCTCTGCTTCATTTAGGCTATTAACATATTTGATAATCTCATCAACTATCTTTGCAATATCCCTAGCCATAGCCTTGAACTGCCTGAACTCCCCCAGAACCTTATTTATCACTGGGCCTAGCTTAGCTTCACCATATCTTAGCCTGTTCTCTACAGCATACTTTAGGGCGGATCTTTCAATTACTTGTTTGATTGCATCTACGGAGCCTGCAGACATCTTTCTCACTCACTATAATACATAACATTTTGTTTGCTATCACAAACCCTCCTACAACATCACCAACGTAAATGACTACTCCAGAAACCCCTGCCCTAACAACCTTCACTTCAAACTTGTTTGTTACAACATAAAATAGTTTTCTATCATTACTCACGTTTTCACCTTCACTAACGAGAGGATAGATGCTTCTCCCACTAGCCTCCACTAAAAACACCCTTGTATTACTGGGTACATAAAGAACTTGATCAGCTACAGGACTATATATTGCTATGTCAGACTTCAGAGTACCTCTTTCAGCATCTAGAATGAGTTCTGGTATTCTTTCGTACACCACCTCTACAAAGCTCTTGCCACTTCTACATAAATTCATCTCACTAAAACACATGTGATCTCTATCTATACACAGTTTTGATTTAAAGTTGACGAGTTCCTTTATGCCCTCCTCTCCAGCTATTTTTAAAGCATACCCTTCCTCTACATATCCTATAGGAAACCTCCCTACGCCTTTCGCATTTGGCTTCATATCCTTTTCTACCAGTCTACTAAATTGTTGTATCAATACCTTCTCTTGATCATAAACCTTATTAATTCTTTAAACATGTCAAAAGCCTCTGCATTCACAGGTTTAAGCTCATTGAGAAGCTCTAGAGCTCTGGTAGCATACATCTCAGCAAGAGATTCGGAATACTCTAGAGCTCCACTCTCAAGTATTATCTTAGCGGCTTCCTTGAGCTCATCAAGACTCGCATTCCTGTTTCCTAAGATCTTGAGAAGCCTGGTCTTCTTTTCAAGATCAACATTGTTTAGCGCGTATATCACGAGTATGGTTCTCTTCCCCTCCCTTAAGTCGCTATAAACAGGCTTTCCCAAAACCTTCTCATCCCCTATCAGACCAAGTATATCGTCTCTTATTTGAAAAGCTACACCAGCATTCATCATTATGTTGAAGATATTTAATAAAAACTCTTCAGAGGCTCCTGCCAAAATACCGCCAATTTTAGCTGAGTAAGCAAAGAGTGCAGCTGTTTTCTTTGAAACCATGGTTATATAGTCTTCTACTCTTGCCTCCCTTACCTCAGGAAGCATCATGTCTAAAGCCTGGCCTTCAGCAACAGTTATTGCAGCATCTGTTAAGGCTTCAATAGCCTTTGCAACTCTATCACTTGAAACCCCTAGTTCTAAAGCCTTTAGCAAGCACTTATATGCATAGGCAAAAAGCAGATCCCCTGCAATTATGGCCATGTCAGTTCCCCACAGCTTGTGAACTGTTGGTACTCCTCTTCTCAGCTCATCCTTATCGATAATGTCGTCATGTATTAATGTGAAGGTGTGTAGGACTTCTACTGCTGCTGCACCAGGTATTGCTATTTCCTCACTACCACCAGCAATTCTACTTGCTAAAATCACTACAAGAGGCCTGAGCCTTTTACCACCTGCTTTTATATAGTGAAGCGAAGCCTCATAAACTTTCCAAGGCTCTCCTTTAATCACGTTGTATATAAATTCTTCAACTTCTTTACCTACCTCCTCTGCGTACTTAAGTAGTTCCATAGCTAAACACACTATACGTTAGAGCAACAGTGTATATAAGCTCGTGTGTTTCTAAGCCTTAGCTTTCTAGCGCAAATCCATTGGGCGAGCCTGCCCATAATGACTATTGGCACATTCTGCAACTCCATTACACTTCTAACACCAGTTAGAGCCATAACCACCTTCAGCTGGGCTAGCAATGAAGATACATACTCTCTACCACCCCCCACTATAATGCTCCTAAGAAAAGGCTGGGCTATGCCCACAATATCTGCACCAAGTGCTATAGCTTTTGCCACATCTACGCCTGTTCTAATGCCTCCACTACCAATCACTATAATCTCATTAGCAACAGCTCTTGCTTCACAAATTGATGCTGCTGTAGGTATACCCCACGTAACAAAGGGTTCGCCGTAAAGTGATGCTTTTTTGTCGCTTTTTGCAATTCTCATTAGCTCAATCCTAACCCAATTTGTACCACCAGCACCAGCTACATCAAATACTCTAATTCCTATGGCATACAGAGTTTCTACAACTTCTTTTGAAAGCCCGTTACCAACCTCCTTTATTATTATAGGAACACTTAACCTATGTGTAAGCTTCTCTATCACGCTAACTACGTCTTCAAAATCTTTATCTCCCTCTACCTGCACTAGCTCTTGTGCTACGTTAAGATGAATCGCTAATGCATTAGCCTCAATACTAGTAACAAGACTCTCCACTTGCTCCATGCTTAACTTCTTTAGCTGTGCAAAACCTATGTTAGATATTATGGGTATGCTAGGTGCAGTTTCTCTAACCACTCTATACGTGTTTATTAAAGAAGGGTTTTCAATCATAGCTCTCTGGCTTCCAACTCCTAGAGCTATGCGAAATTCTTCAGCCACTTGAGCTAACTTTTTGTTTAACTCGTATGCCTTCTCAGTTCCTCCAGTCATTCCCGAGATTATTATAGGTGCACTTAATTTAAATCCTAAAAAAGTTGTTGAAGTATCTATTTTCTCATAAGATATGTTGGGTAAGGCGTTGTGAACAATCACAGCGTCTTCAAATAGCGTAGTTAAAGGTCCTTGGGATTGCGGTAAGAGTGCTAACTCTATGTGATCCTGCTTCCTATTTTCTATACTCATAGCGTAACCCTTGTCCCAGGAGTGGGTTTGCCACAAAGTGCTTTATATATGAGTCCTTTTTTAAGCCCATTGAATATCAGTACCTCAGCAATGCCACTATGCCAGTACCTAAGCCCGTGAAGAAGCTTCGCCTTCATTCCCCCTGTTACATCTGTTCTGCCTTGAAAACTAAATTCTACTGCCTCTAAATTGCTGAGCCTTACAATATCTAGAGGCTTTGCCTTTCTCTCAATTCCTTCAATTGGGGGCTTCTCGTAAACACCATCAACATCAGATGCAAATAGCAGTTTGCAGGGCTTAAATAGCGTAGAAAGCTTCCATGCTATCTCATCACCTGACAGCACCTCAGGTCCTCTGTAACTGAAAATAATGTCACCGTAAAGCACGGGTATAACACTTTTTTCAATAGCCTCTTCTAGTGGTTTACAAAAACATTGTAAGTCATTTTCACTAGTTCTATAGAAGATTGCGTGTGTGTCTATAGGAATTGCAGGTACTCCATAAGCATGCAACGCGTCTACTATAATCATGTTTAACTCTCTCATAAAGTACACAACTTGCGATATGGCTTCAGAGCTCTTAACATCACCATATGTAGCAACAGTGTGGTGTCCGAAACTCCCACCACCATGGACTAGTACTACTCTCTTGCTACACTTATTGTAAGCCAGGCTAATTTCCAGCGCTATTCTGTAAACATCACTATATCTCACTGAATAATGTTCTTGCTTATTTGTTATCACAGAGCCCCCAAGTTTTAAAATATTTGTAAGTTGTATTGCCATCACCTCCTATATTATTGCATTAATTTTATAGAGCTTAATGCTTTTGTAATCTACTATAGGCTTTACACCAAAACCTAAGGGCAGGTTTTCACTATTCATGAATTCTTTAACGAGACTACTCTCTAATATCATGTATAAATCTAGAAACTTGCGTAAAAGGCTAAACTTTTCATTGCTCCACTCTTTAATAGCCTGTGCTAATAAGCCTATTATATGTGTAGAAAACTTGTAAAAAAATGAGAGTGTATTGGCATCATAAGGATTATCAATAACCTTGCACAGAGACGGGCATGTGATTTCTGATAGCTTTTTAACTGCAAGCTTCCTAATGCCTAATCGAATAAGCTCATCATAACCTCTAGCAATACACACATTGCTGTACAAATACGAGCATCTCAAGGCCTTGCAATAACCTGGGTCAAGACCCAGGCTTCTTTCATCAAATAGTGCGAGGGTATCCAGCATTATTGTGTAGTCACTATAGCTAGGCTTTAGCATAGCCTTAAGAATTTCTGTTGTAACTACAGCAAAAACAGCCATAGATGGAGGGTCATCTGTGCACTCTATAGAAAAATTGCCATCTACTGCCATCCTGTAGTTTAACTCATTCAAAAACTTATTTACATAGCTAAACACAGCTTCATTACTTGCAAGGTCTGCTTTCTCAATTTGGAAGCTATTTATTAAACTTGCTAATGTCTTAGCTTTCTCAGAAATCTTAATATGCAAATCGCAATTTATTGTTGAAGGTATTGTTACATAATGTGAGAATAGGTTTCTTATGGGTATACCTATTATTGGAAAAGGAATTGGAATGCTCTTCCTTACTACCCTTTCCATTAAATCACAGTATAGCTAAGACGTTGATTCAAAGGCCTCTGGGCCTACAGGTAAGTTATCGCTGGGGCCTATGCTTCCTCTTTCTCTCAATACCTGCCTTGTTAAAATCCAGTACAGTAATGCTAAGGATTTCCTACCTTTGTTATTAGCAGGTATTGCTAGGTCTACTCCCTCGAGCTTATTATCTGTACTCACAAAAGCGACAACAGGTATTCCGACCATAATTGCTTCGTCAAGAGGTTGTGAATCTATTCTTGGATCTGTTAGTACTACAACATCGGGCTCGTAGTAAGATTCTAGCTTTGGGTTTGTTAAGGTACCCGGTACGAACCTGCCCAGTATAGCCTTAGCACCAGTTAATTCAGCCATTTTTAATACGGGTTGCCTACCATATTGTCTTGTTGAAACCACCATTATTTTTGAAGGCTCAAACCTGCCTAAAAACTTCCCCGCTACTCTAAGCCTTTCATCAGTTTTCCTAACATCGAGTATGTAAAGTCCGTCAGGTCTCACTCTAAATACAAACTTTTCCATGTGTTTTGTACATGTATGTGTACCTATATGCACACCTGCTTGCAAGTACAGTTCTAGTGGGACTAGGAGCTCTAGTTGCTGTTGTTCAAGTACTTTACGTTCTTCTTCCAGACAACACCACCTACTTTACATTACCATACTTAGTAACGTTTTTAAATAAGTCTATGTGAGAAAGCAACATTCTTCTACAGCAATACCTCTTTATACCTAGACTATCTAAAACCCTTCCAGGATCCTCGCCATTCTCTACACGTCTCTTAAACTCTTCCCACTTAGCTCCGATGGGGTATCCGCAAGTAAAGCATCTTACGGGAATTATCATTGTTTTCACCTGTAAGACTTTTGCCTAAACCTCCTTGCACTATACCTCATCCACTTCTCGGGCTCTGTTCTCCTCGGGTCTCCTGCAAGCATTGTCCTGTCATATTCATTGAATAGCCGCTTTATTACGGGATTTTCAAAGAACATCACTATACCCCTAGCAACAGCAGTTCTAACTGCATAGGCCTGGGCCATGACGCCCCCTCCCTGAACGCTAACATTTATATCTATGGAATTTCTAAGCTCTTCGCTTAGCAATAGCAGAGGCTCTAGCATTTTCTGCCGTGCTAGTTCTATTGGGTAAAGCTCTACAGGAACACCATTAACTCTATACAACCCCCTACCATGAGTTATGACAGCCCTTGCAACAGCTGTTTTCCTCTTACCATAGCTTAAAACATATTTTTTACCACTTATTATCTGAGGGTATGCTCCCAAAACCTTTAACTCTGCCTCCTGCTGCGACATCTACACTACACCCCGGGGCTCCAACCCAATGCCTTTGCAAGCTCTGCTAGCGTCATGTATTTTGACGCTTTTCGAGCATTTATTGAGAGGTCTACAACTCTCACCAAAACTTTATTACTGAAATCAGGAGGTAGACCTATGTAAGCCTTTACATTCTTAAGCAGTTTTAAGCGCCTATTAGGATTCTTGGGCAGCATATTTCTCACAGTTCTCTTAAATAACGTAACCGGATTGCGAGGTCTATGAATGGCATGCCTGTACGGGTTTTTATGAGTCTTTACCTCAAATAGCAACTTATAGCCCTCAATAACCCTCTTTCTATTTCCAGTTAAAACAGCTTTTTCAACATTTACAACATGCACCTTTACGCCTAGCAATAAGAGCTTGGCAACAGTGCTTGCCAACCTACCTAAAACCATTGAATCAGCGTCTATAACAATCTCAGCGGGTTTTTCAGCTAAAACCCTTGTAAAGACTTCTTTCGACGTTACTTCGACTACGCTCATATGATTATCTTCACCCCACTTCCACTAGGATTTTCATTAACAAGCTCAAGAATGTGCATAGCCCTTCCATTAGCAGCCTTAATCTTCTCTATAGCTTGTTTAGAAAAGGCTATTGCTGCTACCGCCACTCGATGATTTAGCTTGCCTACTCCCAAGACCTTCCCAGGGACGATCACTACATCGCCATCCTTAGTTAACCTATTTATTTTATAAATATTCACAGCAACTCGCTTTCGCGCAGATCTTTCAAGAAGCTCAGCTACATACCTCCATATTCTCGCCTTATTAACTCTAGCAACCTTTTTCAACTGCCTAATGGTCTTCCTCAATATGTAATTTGTGGGGCCTGTTCTTCTCAAGACTTAACACCCTTCTTTACCTTCTCAACAAAGTTGTGCAGAGCCTCCAAGTCTCTGCGTAAGAGCTCTAGGGATAGCCTAATTATAGTTTCTGGTTCTAGAGCACCACTGGATTCCACCCTTAAAATGTTTTTATCCACAATGTTAACAACATCTATAGCCTTAACAGGACACACATTTACGCACTGCTTACATATTATACAATCGAGTGCTCTCTCTACTTTAACCCTGCCTCCATCTACCTTAAGCACTTTCTTAGGGCAAACTTCAACGCACTTTCCACATAAGTTACAAAGCTCTTTATCTATCTTTATCTCAGCAACATTTCTAGCTATAGCAACTGTTGCAGGACTCCACTTAGCGTGCTCTAAACCCCTTCCAATCCTAGCCCTTAGCTCTAGAGATATGCGCTGCCCTGGCGCTAGTATAACAATAGGAATGTTATCGTATACAGGCTTTACATGAGGATCCTCAGACTTTATCTCACTTGAATATACTGTGACTTCCTCGTCGTGGGCCTCGGCCTCGAGATACATGCTCACAAAGCACTTATCACATACATCTTTCGAAGGCTTCTCTTCAGAATCAAGTGAGCACTTTTCACATAGCATTACATCAACAGAAAGAAGCTTATCAACACTTTCCTCACTTCTGAGAGGAATCATAGCAAGTCTGTGTGCAAGCATTTCATCAAACATTGCTGAAGTGTTAACAACTACCGTTACCTCGTCTATAGCGTAAGTAGGCACCTTGGCTAGGGAGTAGCGCCTAATAGAGTTCAGAATAGGTAGGGGAAACCCGTCTAAGTAAAGCTCGAGGGCTTCAGAGCTCCACTCCCTAACCTCTACAACCAATACTTACACCCTTCTACCACGCCTACCACCAGGCCTTCTCGTAGTGTCGTGAGGAATTGGAGTTGCATCCTCAATTCTTCCAATAATAAACCCTGCTCTAGCCAAAGCCCTTATAGCTGCCTGTGCTCCTGGACCAGGTATCTTAGGGCCGTGGCCTCCTGGCGCCCTTACCCTTATGTGAATAGCTGTAACTCCCTTCTCCATGGCCTCCTGAGCAATCCTGTAGGCAACCATCATAGCTGCGTATGGGCTTGGCTTTTCTCTATCCGCTCTTACAACCATGCCTCCAGAGCCCCTAGCTACAGTCTCAGCCCCGCTGATGTCTGTTATGTGCACAATTGTGTTGTTGAAGGAGGAGTATATGTGTGCAACACCCCACTTCAACTCTCTGCTGCTAAACGACACCATATATCACCTTAAGCTAACTGGTAGGGGTTGCAACGGCCTTTGTGTATGGTGAAGTTGGGTATAGACTCACGTAGTTCTCCTCTTCTCTTGAAACTATGTGGCTTGGTGATGTGACTCTCCTACTCCTTATTGCTATGTGGCCGTGCACTATCATCTGCCTTGCTTGGTGAAGTGTTTTTGCAAGTCCTTTTTTCCATACAATTGTCTGAAGCCTTCTCTCTAAAATAGCCTCTACACTTAGGTTCAGTATATCAGATACTGTAGCGTTTAGTGTTTGAAGAATCCCAAGGTTGTAAAGTCTTGTTACAAGGCTTTGCAATCTCTTCTCCCTCTCTTCCTCAGGCAGGGCCAGTAGCGATCTTGCAAGGTGCTTTACTCTTCTAAGCATTGTTTCAGCAATCCACAGCTCCCTCTTATTCCTCAGGCCATACTTTCCTAAAAGCTCCATTTCCCTCTGAAGCCTTGGCTTAATCCATGGGTGTCCAGGTGACTCCCACTTCCTCCTAGGCTTCTTCGGATCGCCCATAAAAACTCACCACACCTACTTCTGCTGCTGTTGCTGTGCTGTCTTCTTTCTCTGCACACCAACAACAGGCCCAACACGCCCAGTTGTGTGGGTTCTCTGGCCCCTGACCTTGTAGCCTAGCGAGTGCCTTACACCTCTCCAGCTCTTTATCCTAACCTCCCTCTCTATATCCTGCCTAGCATAGTATATAAGCTCTGACGACACTAAGTGAAGGTCTTGCCCCGTTTCATAATCCCTTCTCCTATTCAACACCCACAAAGGAAAGCCAAATTTTAAAGGATTCTTAACAACCTCCTCTATCTGCACAACATCCTCATCACTAAGATACCCTACAGGCATGTTAGGATCAAGACCCAGCTTTCTGCATATAGCAACAGCCATGTTATACCCTATTCCCTTCACCCTTGCCAACCCCCAAGCCAAACCAATATTACCAGGTATGTCAGTCTCAGCTATTCTAACAATATGCCTAAAGCTGGTAGTTGGCGACATTCAGCTACTTCACCCTAATACAACACACCTACACCATAAGCTTAACAACATGTATTGTACTTGACACCGCTTTTAAGTTATAAAGAAAATCAAATTCAATCACTTTCTCATATACAGCCAGCATGAAACGCTGTGCCCCTTCTCAACATCAATTAGCAATGGCTCTTCCCTCTTACAAACATCCATAGCATAAGGACACCTAGGATGAAACCTACAACCAGGTGGTATGTTAATTGCTGATGGTACCTCACCTTTGATATCAAGCTTTCTGAACTTGAGTCTATTGCGTGGATCTGGCTCTGGAACAGCTTGCATAAGTGCTTTGGTATATGGATGTAGTGGATTGTTAACAACCTTCAGGGTTTCTCCCATTTCAACAATCTTACCCAAGTACATAACAGCTATTTTATCACAAATATTGCTAGCAACAGCTAAGTCATGGGTTATAAATACGTATGAAATGTTCTTTGACTTTCTTATTTCAAGCATTAGCTGTAATATTTCAGCACGTATAGATACATCGAGCATTGATACAGGCTCATCAGCTACAATTAAGCTAGGGCCAAGTATTAGCGCCCTAGCAATTGCTACCCTCTGTCTCTGGCCACCTGATAACATGTGCGGATATCTGTCAAGAAATTCTTGAGCTGGAACTAACTTCACCTCCTCTAAAGCCTTTGTAATAAGTTCTAATCTCTCCATTCGATCTCGTCCAATTTTATGAATAATAAGAGGCTCTTCTAATATATCCCTAATCTTCATTCTTGGATTTAGCGAGCCGAAGGGGTCTTGAAACACCATTTGAATTTCTCTTCTAAGTGCCTTATCGACTTCCTTGGAGTACTCCTTAGCGATATCTATATACTCATCCCTGTAGTTAAAAGCTTCCAGAACCCCTCTAGCAGTTTGAGATGGCTTATACAATATCTTACCAGATGTTGGCTCTAATAACCTAGCAATAACCTTACCTGTAGTAGTCTTGCCGCAACCTGACTCTCCAACTAAGCAGAATATTTCACCTTTATTAACGGTAAAGCTTATACCATCAACAGCTTTAACATATGTTGGAGGACTGAGCCCTAGGGTTTGCAGAAGTGAGCCTCTAAGCATGTAATACTTTTTTAAATTTTCAACAATTAGTATGAGTTCGCCGGTCACAGTTTTACACCCTCCTGAGCCTAGGCTCCGCAATTCTTTCAAGTGCTAGGCCTAACAAAACAAATGTAAGTGAAGTTACAGATATTGCTATGCCTGGTGGGAATATCCACCACCAATAAGCTATGTTGCCATATATTCTTGCATCAGCTAAAACTCCACCCCAAGTTGGAAGACCGTGCTGCAGTCCTAGAATGGAAAGCCCTGCCTCTATTAATATTGCTGAAGGCGTGGCATAAACCATCTGTGCAGCTATATATGGCAATAGCTGGGGTATAATGTGCTTACGCATAATCCACCAGTTTGACGCACCAACAACATTGGCTGCCTCAACATAAGCCTCAGACTTTATGCTAAGAGTCATAGAACGCACTACAATGGCTAGGCCACCCCAGCCAAATACTATTAACGCACCTAATATTGCCATTAACATTATGAATGGCTTATTGGGATGCGCACCGTATGTCTGTTGAATGGCTACAGCTAAAAGTATTAGTATTGGTAATTGTGGTATGCTTCCGAGTACATCAACAAACCTCTGAATGAACTCATCAATGAGCCCTCCATAATACCCGCTCACTAACCCTGCAAATAACCCAATTATTGTTGTTGCCACAGCTGTACCAAAACCTATCAGCAAGGCTATTGGAAGCCCAAAGAATAGTGCTTCAAATAAATCCCTGCCCCTATAGTCCGTTCCCAACGCACCATAACACGTACCTATAATAGCAAATCCAAAGCTGTTAGAACTTCTAATGGCTGTAATAAGTTTATCCACATCCTTTGCTGTTGGTGTGCTAGAGTACATTGCACTCACAATTACCTCTACTTTATACGTACCTGTTAACGGAAGGATTTCTGTTGCATTAGAAAACTTACTAAACAGATATATTGTATACTTCATAGCAATGTCATATACGTTCGCTATAGTTAATAGCTGCGGATACAGCGTCACTAAGGTTGAAGCAAGCTTCATTGAATCCGGATTCAAGAGGGCCCCATCAACACGTATATTCATACCTATAGGTATTGTTAGATAAGATATTACTTCTGGTACCTTCACATTGTCAGGTCTAATGATATTTACCGTTACTTTAAAGCTTTGGGCTGCTGATAGCGAAAATCCGTCTATACTAACAGCTATTCCTTGCGGATAGCCATTAGCTATAAAATCATATGTTAAGATATACCTAATAACAACTTCATTACCCATTATATTTGACCTATATGTAACACCCCTTAAGTCTACTTCATAGTGTGGTGCACAGGCATGTCCAAAAATTGACGCCCATTGTGGAGGAACATTTTTAGGCTTTAACCCCCAAGGCTTTAAATCATTCCATACTTGAACAAAGTTTGGAGGAAGCATTATAGCTGCTGCAATACCTAAAGCCACGAGTAATATAAGTAGCATTAATGCAACTTTACCTGTTGTCTGACTCCATATCTCAGCTTTAACCGTATCCATTATAGATTTAAAACCTTTACTTAGGGTCATAGCCTCACCCTGGGATCTAGAGCAACATAAAGTATCTCTAAAATAAGCCTAGCAATTACGTATACTAAAGTCAATACGTAAGTAAGTCCAAGAATTGTTGCAGGATCCCCGCTACTAATAGCTACATAGTACAGCGTTCCCATGCCAGGCCAGTCAAAGACAGACTCTGTTATTATATATCCTCCAAGAGTGCCTGCTAAGCCAAGGAGAGCTGATGTCATGATTGGCGATAGTGACGGCCTTAATATATATCTTTGATATACAACCTCCCTTGGTAGCCCCCTAGCCTCAGCAGCTGTAACAAAATCTTCTCTCACCACTCTCAAGAGTACTGCTCTTACATTATAAAGCCATGGCCCCAAAAGTACAATTACAATTGTTATTATTGGTAGCCAAGCATAATGCAATACAGCTGCAAATCCTGCAAGGAACTTGGCTATATCACTTTTTAAAAAAGCTTCAGACACCGTGTTGAGAGCACTAATAACGCCTCTAAATTGCTGAGGCGCTATGCCAAGTCTATAGCCAAATACAAATATCATTATTAGTGCAAACCACCAAATAGGGATAGCATTCATGAATGTAGCATATACTACAACAAGTCTGTCACTAAGAGAACCAACTTTATACGCTACACGAGGTGCAAACACTAACGCTAATGATATAGCTATAAGCTCCGCAACCGTAACCATAACGATTGTTCTAGGCAGACAAGCCAATATAACGTCACTCGCTTTAACAGGAGTCTGCATGCCTGCAACATCAGCTACGGATGCTTGTTGAACATCACCAAACTTAAAGCTAAGCGTTGAGAGGACTAGGGGAATAATTCTGTAAATCCACGGTTTATTCAAACCATAGTATTCTACTAGTGTTTGCTCATACTCTCTAACAACACTAGAAATGTATGACTCATTAACATTGGGCATTTTAGATAGCGCAGACCTGTAAGCCCTTACCTCTTCCTTGATGATGGCCCTAATAACATTGTCTACATATCCCGTAGCACCAATTATAAAACCTGTTACAAATACAGCAATTATTAATGCTAAGGCTAGAAATATTGTCCTTCGTAATATGATTGTGCCAACACCCACCTTTGTTCAACCCTTTAAGCTTAATTGTATTAATAGACCATATAAGATTAGCTTTGATAAACTCAGATTAATAAATATTGTTCAGCATTTTAATTACAAAGCTCCATGGTTATAACGACTTTTACATTTAGCACTTTAGCAATATGTGATGTATAAACAATATCTTAATTTGTGCTAAGCAATACTTGTAAGGTTTAAAATTTTAAAAAAGTTTAAATATTAGATTAGCAACTTTATTTCTTCATTACTCTAAATATTAATACTATGTTTATTATCAATGTTATTATGACGAGTACCGTTAATGCTGTCACAAAGTTGCTTAGAGTTAACATAGCATTATTCAATGTGTTAATAGCGTTTCTTAAGTCACTGATGGACGAACTTGCATCAGAGAGTTCACTATGCAGTCTATCAACCTTACTAGACAAGTCAGTAACAGATGATTGTAGTGTGTTGACGGCGGATCCAAGTGTTGCTACTTGGTTGCTTACGAGCCCAACAACGTTTGTAAGGCTCATTGTTGCATTTACTTGTCCACGTAATAATTGACCAAATTGCTGTCCCAGTACTCCAAATTGCTGTGAAAGGCTTGTAAGGCTCTTTTCAAGTTCCTGCATATGCTGTGTAATGCCTGCAATCTGCTCTTGTACTGGAGCTATTTGCTGACCTATTATCTGTGGAAGGCTTGGCTGTGCTTGCACGGTTATAGAAGCATACGCGGGTACTGCAACATCTTCGCTAAACACATAGATTAGTATTTGATAATAGGTATAAGGAGTCATGTGTTTCGTTACATCAGCTGGTATGGTGATTTGATAAGTAAGCATTGTGGCGCCAGCTGTTAATAACTTTGCTTCACCCATGTTAATGACAACATTTGTTTGCACATCTTTTACAATGTACTGTACATAGATGTTGCCTGTAAACACAGTTGTCCTACCTGCTCTTGTTACTGTTGGTGGAATAACATTCACAATGAACGAGGTTGCATTACCTACTATAATTGTCGGAGTAGCAGGTACAGATGCTGATGCTGGTGATGTTGATCCTTTTATCCAGTAATCTGCTGTGAATGGATATGACGGATCTCTGTACGCCTTTATAACAGCTTTCTGCGCTTTGTCATCGAATGAATCTAAGTAGTAAGGCCCTTGGGATACCCATGCATGGCCATGCCCATTAACCCAGCTTATAAGTGCTTGTAACCTAGCTTTCCATTCATCAGCAGTCATGAAGGATCCTTTCGGTGTTGTAAAGTACTTTGCTGGGAAGTGCCCTGCTGATAATAGCTGTTGTGCGATGCTGGCTAAGGCTGTTGCGTGGTCTTTTAACACCAGGTTTAGTGTTGGAAGCTTCTTTGCAGTACCTGTAGTTGTTGTAAGAGCATATTTCTGCATATCAAATACTATGATATGCTGTAGGACAAGAAGCTCTGCTGGGTTTATCGGTGTTAAAGCAGCGTAATCTGCTATGTAGTTCTCATCAAAGTGCCAGTAATCAACATACACCTCTAGCATATTGTTTTCAGGTATTATTCTAATACCTTTAATTGTATCAAAGAACGGCTTGTTTAGACCCACAATAGGTGTTTCAAATGAGGCTTTTGTTGAGTTGTACACCAAGTCAAACCAGAGAGCCCATGCCGCTAATATGTCTGCCCAAGTTATAGTTACTCCATGGTGCCACTTAGCACCAATGAATTGTGACATGTCATACTTTATAACTGATTTAGCTGTTGTTCCTGGCGCTACATTAACCCACTTTCCTTGTGAAGCATCCCATATAATGGCATCTGAAGGTACTTGCAGAGTTCCTGTAGGCCCTGCTGTAGTTACTGCATATCTAGTTCTAATCGGTATTGGTCTACCATTGAATGGATCTCTCCATGTTAGCGGGTCATATGTTGCTCTTTCAACATCAACGCTATAAACATCTGTAAATCCTCCATAGATGTTCCATATTGTTCTAATTGTGTAAACCCATAAGTGACCGATTGTTATGTCCTTCTTGCCTGGCACGTACATGGCCTTTGTGTTAAATGGTGATCTAAGACCAGCACCAAGATCGTCTGTTAGTCCCTGCATGTCAGCTCTAACAACGTGTATGTCCATTCTTGTACCAATCCATATTCTTACAGACTCCTGTATGCATATTGCTGTGGCTTTTCTGTATGTATTCACGAAATCCTCATAACTCATAAATTTACCGAAGAAAAGTTTCTGTGTGAGCTCATCGAGAGTGTCGTTTCTATACCACCAGTAGCCTTCTGTTTGCCACCCAGGCATATAGCCGTACCAAGGTGCGCACATTTGCGCCGGTGTACCTACATCATATCTCTCTAAAGCTCCCTTACCCCAGCCTTCTGTATACAAGTGCCACTGCATCTCCTTAGGGTCTGTGTCGTAGACTATCGCAAGAGCTTGACCAAATGGTAAGTACTGCCTATTTACAACAAAGCCCAGTCTTTCAAGCTCTGTTGCAATAAGATCTCCAACGTCTCTTCTCTCATCCTCAATTCTTATAATGAAGATTATCTGAATTGGTTTGCCTGCATAGTACCACTTCCCACCGACTAACGTGGCTCCTACCTTAGTCAAAGCCTGTTCAACAAGCTGCTTTGCATAAGCTGGGTTATATGTTAGACCATATGTTGCTACAATGTCTGATACGAACATGTATGAGGGGTCGTAGTATGATAGGAATGTGACCATTGGGGCACCGTAGCCTCTAAGTATGTTCTTCACTATGAAGTCTCTATCAATAATGAAGTTTACAGCCCATCTAACCTCCTTTAATGCAAATGGATTTATGCTCTTCCCATCAGCCGCCAAATCAACAAACGTTACTTTTTTCTCACTATCATAGTAGACTTGAGATATGACCTCCTTTGGATAGCCTATAGCCTTAGCTATTTCATCTAAGCTCTTCTTTGTCCAGTCACCAGTTAAATTAACAGTCTTAACAGGTGCGGGATTTAGAATTAGCGATAGGAGTCCTGCTGGAGCTGCAACAAACCTTATGTTTGGCACTCCCTGAAACTGATCAAGCTGTGTAGCTCTTAAACCAAATATATATGCATCTAGCAGTCCTGATCTAAAAGCTTCACCTACTTGGTCTGTTGGAACTCTGATAAATGTTATGCTTTCTGATCCTCCACCTTTCTGCTGTTGTGCAGCAACATAAGGCATGTAAAGGGGTAGAATTGGGGCCACAATTATTGCTAACAATGCTATTGTATATAACACATGCCTTTTCATACAGATACCCTAGGGATAATATTTTTCTATGAGAACAGTTTATAAATCTATGTGATGTCGTAAGTTTAGCGTGAGTTCCCTACATGGCTAGGAGATCTGCGATTGCAATTCTAACAGCCATTATAATGCTTTTTCTAGCTTTTTTACTAGCCTTAACCAGCATGAGCACTGAAGAAGGTGTCATCGTTATTGAGAAGAAATTTTACCTTAGCAATAACGTTCTGTACCTCTTAACGCTGGCTAATTTTACTAGCGAGATTAATGGCTCTGTAAAAAGCGCTAAAATTTGTGCAACTTTTGAGCCTCATAATTGCACTTTGTACTATTCAATAACGTTTATAGATGCGCAACAGCATCTCAATGGAACGCTGTGTAATTCATGCTGCATAGAATTACAAACGCTGAGATTCAAAGCTTTTCTTAGTGTAATGAATGTGAGTTATTGCCAAGCGTTATTTAAGCTTCAGCTTGTTGTAATAGAAATGAGATTTTGGTATTTAGCCATAGCTAGTCTAATTGTACTTGGCGCTGGTAATACCCTATTAATTTATTTCCTGCTTACGAGGAGAAGGGATTAAATGCTACATTCTTGTTCACTTCTTTATATATAGCCAGCATGAAACGCTGTGCCCCTTCTCAACATCAATTAGCAATGGCTCTTCCCTCTTACAAACATCCATAGCATAAGGACACCTAGGATGAAACCTACAACCAGGTGGTGGATTTCGTAGATCTGGCGGTGCTCCTGGAATCCATGTTAAAGTCCTTCTATGTTTTAATGACGGTATGCTTCTTATGAGTCCTTGTGTGTATGGGTGTAGCGACCTTTCAAATATGTTGTCAGCAGAACCTAGCTCAACTACTTTGCCTGCATACATAATCGCAATTTTATTTGCTACCTCTGCTATTAGGCTCAAGTCGTGAGTTATGAACATCATTGACACCCTCTCTTGTTCTTTTAACTGCTTCAATAGATTCATTATTTGCGCTTGAATAACAACGTCAAGTGCTGTTGTAGGTTCATCAACTATGACAAGCCTTGGCTTAAGTAAAAGTGCCATAGCAATTACAACTCTCTGCTTCATGCCGCCACTAAGTTCATGTGGATATCTCCTAAGAATGTCTGGTGAAAGTCCAAGAAGCTTTAGATGCTGTGCTGCAATTTCTAGGGCTTCTTTCTTTGACAACCCCTTGTGATGCATAAGTATCTCTGCTATTTGATCCCCTATCCTCAAAACGGGGTTCAAGATGTTGAGCGCTCCTTGAAATACCATACTAACCTTGCTCCACCTAATTTTCCTAAGCTCGTCCTCAGAAAGGGAAGTTATCTCAATACCATCAAGAATTATTCTTCCACCAACAATTTTGCCTGGAGGTGGCACAAGCCCCAGTATTGCATAGCCAAGAGTTGACTTTCCAGAACCTGACTCCCCAGCAACTCCCAGAACATCACCTTCGTCAATAGTAAACGAAATTCCGTCAACAGCCTTAACAGTGCCCTGGCTAGTAAAGTAGTACACCTTCAAGTCCTCTACTTTAAGCACTGTAGCCATACCTACATCGCCTACATAACATAATGTAATTAGACATAACGTCTTAAAGCCTACTTTCCTTTCATAAAATGGCTGAGTACAAGGTATATAAGTCTACTTCAACCAGGTTATGTATATACAAAGTTCCTACACAAATATAGGCATCACCAATCATTAACTTGAAATTTTTATAACTAACAGCCTTAGCATAACAGTTACCCTTTAGCTTTATTCAAGTTTGTAACTAACTTCATTTACTCTCATGAACTTCTTAAATCTCTCTGTAGTTTCTAGAGATGCGAAAGAAGGGAGTTGAGGATGTTGAGGTATTTTGAAGATACCAAGACACCTATAACAAGAGCATAGCTCTTGCAAGAAACATGAGGTTTACCACGCATTTTGGCGCCGGGGGCGGGATTTGAACCCGCGCGGGGTGGTCCCCCACCGGCTCTCCAGGCCGGCCCCTTAGACCGCTCGGGCACCCCGGCACGCTTTAGAAGCTAGTTTTGTTTTAAGATTTAAAAATTATTTTCTTTTTATCTCAATTTCTATGTATACGTTTTCAGGTACTCGTACTCTCATTATTTGTCTTATTACATGCTCATTTGCTTCTATGTCTAGTAGCCTTTTGTGTATTCTGAGTTCCCATTTGTCCCACACTTTGCTGCCTTCTCCGTGGGGTAGCCTTGGTACGGGTACTGTTAGTTTTTTTACTGGTAGTGGTACAGGTCCTTTTACTTTAACTCCTGCCTTCTTCGCTATGTCAACTATTTGTGATACAACGTAGTTTAGGTTGTTTGGGTCTGTGCTCCAAAGCCTTATTCTTACTACTGATGACATGCCTATTCTTCCTGTGGTTCTAGGCTTTTGCAGCAGGCTTTATATCAGTAACAGTGCCTATTCCCACGGTCTTGCCCATGTCTCTCATTGCAAATCTTCCGAGTTGTGGAAAGTCGCTGTACTTCTCTATAACCATTGGCTTCAGGGGCTTGAACCTCACTATTGCTATGTCTCCCTGCTTTATGAATGGCGGATTCTTTTCAGTTACTTGTCCTGTTCTCGGATCTATTTTCGCTATAATCTCCACTATTCTACATGGTATGCTGGCTGTGTGAGCATGTATTACTGGTGTGTAGCCTGGTGCTATTGCTGTTGGGTGCCAAACAATCATAACTCTTGCTGTAAACTCCTCTATTACTGTGGGCGGGTTTGTTGGGTGCCCTGCAACATCTCCTCTCTTAATCTGTTCTTTTGAAATGCCCCTAACGTTAAAGCCTATGTTATCTCCGGGCACCGCCTTCTCTATTCTCTGGTGGTGCATTTCAATGCTCCTAACTTCTCCGGAGACGTTAGGCGGCATAAAGACTACGATATCCCCTACCTTAAGCACACCAGTCTCAACTCTACCAACAGGCACTGTACCAACACCTGAAATTACAAATACTTCAGATATTGGTATTCTCAAAGGCTTATCAATTGGCTTTGGAGGCTCTTTCACCATATCTAAAGCCTCAAGCAGAGTTCTAGCACCATTAACACCAACTCTCTTCTTAAGCTCTGCAATCTTCTGGTCATTCCACCACGGCATGTTATTACTTTGCTTAGTTACGTTGTCCCCTACCCAGCCAGATACGGGAACAAACGTTACATTCTCTAACCTATACCCTACGGGCCTTAGGAACTTCGCTAAGAGCTCTACTATCTCCATAAACCTCTTCTCAGAGTACGGAGGCTCTGTAATGTCCATCTTAGTTATAGCGATAATCAGCTGGTCTATGCCCATAGTTCTGGCCAGTAATACATGTTCTCTTGTCTGTCCCTCAGGGCTCATACCCGCCTCAAGCTCGCCTTTCTTAGCAGAGACTACGAGAAGCGCTACATCTGCTTGGCTTGCTCCTGTGATCATGTTCTTCACGAAGTCTCTGTGTCCTGGCGCATCGATTATTGTGTAGTAGTAGTTCTTCGTCTCAAACTTTCTATAGGCTAGGGTTATTGTTAAACCTCTCTCCCTCTCCTCCTTTAGCCTGTCCATCAGCCATGCATACTTCTCGCTCTCCTTACCTGCCTTTATAGCCGCTTCCACAGTCCCCTTCCACGTCTTTTCATCTACAGCTCCAGTCTCTACAAGTAGCCTGCCCACTAGAGTGCTCTTACCGTGATCTACATGACCTATTATCACAATATTTAGATGAGGCTTTGCACTCATAACTTACTCCCACTACACGCTTTTGCATCACGCAGTATGAAATACTCTTGACTAGAACTTATAAGTGTATTGCTAAACTAGGCACGTAGAAAAATTGAGGGTTTATCTCGAGCTTAGAGCTATTCTCTCTATTTCCTCTTTTCTCTGAATAGCATAACTCCTTGTATCATTTGCAGCTGCTGCAGTAATTTCATCAGCTAAGCACTCCTCGATCGGCTTTACGGATCTAAATGAGCATAGAAATGCTCCCTCTGTGAGATGCCTTATCGCTAGGTCTACTCTCCTCATAGGCGATACATCTACTGCTACATGATATATTATGCCTCCATACATTATTCTCGTAGTTTCTTCACGCGGTGCTGCATTCTCAATTGCTCGCACAAGTACTTGTAGAGGGTTTTCACCTGTTTTTATATGTATCAATTCGAAAGCCATTTTAACTATGTTGTATGTTAAGTGCTTCTTACCAGTATTCTTCATTTTCCTCATGAGTCTATTTATAAGCCTTTCAACTATTGGAACCTCTGCCTTTCCAAATCTTCTATGAGCATGTCTACCAGCTGTGTGAGGCGCTATAACAGGCTTTAAAGAAATGTACTTCTTTAAGCTGGGGTCTAAAACAACAATATCTTTGTAGCTCCACTTACCGAAGAGCTTCATAGAGTCTAAATCTGTAACAATACTAGAGAGCTTCAATTGGAACTCCATACTCATCTACATTCTCACCTTAAAGGCTTTTGCTTCTTACCTTTGAGAAGTTCTGTAAGAGCGACACCGTTAACAGCAATAACCTTGTACTTTACACCAGGCAAGTCACCCATTGACTTGCCCCTCGTACCCCCTATTCCAACTATCAAAACCTCGTCGTGCTCTTCAATAAAGTTTAGCCCACCATCATATGGAACAAAAGCTGTCACAACTTTACCATTTTTAACCAATTGAACACGAACACACTTTCTTACAGCAGCATTAGGTTGCCTAGCCTCTACACCAACTTTCTCAAGAACTATACCCCTAGCCATTGGAGCTCCTTCAAGCGGTTCATACTTCTTCTTTAGTTGCAACATTCGAATTCTAAAATCTCTCTGTGACCATCTGAACTTCAGTCTTTTAATTCTTAGTTTTCTGGCTGCGTAAAGCCCATAGGGTGCTTTCTTTCCGGACAAACTACCCCCCAGCTCTGCACTATATTAATCCTTACTCTTATGCTCTTAGCCCTGCAAGCTTATAAGGTTTATTAAATGTCTAGCTTAAAATATTACAACACTATCTATGTCGTAATACCTCTTCATCAATATCTTTGCTTTTGTAACGTTTCTGCCGTTCTTTCCAATAGCGACTCCCTTATCCTTTGGATCCACGTATACGTACAGCAATTTTCTGTTAGGAGACTCGATAAGCTGTACCCTGTATACTCTTGCTGGAGTGAATATGTTTTTAACAAACCCCTCTAAGTTCTCAGCCCAGCCAACAACATCAATACTCCTTCCAAACAGCTTTGCCAAGTACTTAACATTACTTCCCTTTTTCCCAACAGCTAAGCCAACCTTATCGTTATCAACTATAAATATTATGGAGCTCAGCTCATCGCTTATGATGCAATCTTTTGGCGTAACCCCTGTAACATCCTGAAATACCGTCATGTACTTCATTTCCTCCATAGTTAGCTTTACATTGAATTGTGGTTTTATGTCACCTATTTTTGAGGACACTCTCAAGACCACCCATTGCTACATCTTTATGAATGGTTTTAACATGTCTTCTGAAACCTGCCCTAAATCTATTACACCTAAGAAAGCTACTGAAAAAGGCTTGCCTATAAGTGTTCCTAAATCTCTATTTGTACCAGGGTATTCTACAACGGGTATTCCTGAAAGTCTTGCATAGTACAGTACATCGTTTTTCATTTCCTCAGGAGCATTAGACGCTACTACTACGTACTTTAACTTCCCTAGCTTAATGTACTTAAGCGTTTGATTGAACCCTTCAACAACTTTTCCTGTCCTAGCTATATACCTTATTATATTGTCTATAGATTCCCGCAGTGCCATATAGTATCACCTCTACTCTCTTACATATGGATTAAAAACAACACCGACTTTAGCTGTGCCAACAGGGATATAGTTTCCTACAATAACACTCTCCGTAACACCTAAAAGCTTATCAACATCTCCTTTAACAGCTGCTTCAACAAGATTCTTAACTGTTATTTCAAAAGCAGCTTTTGCTAAGGGGCTATCCTTAGTCGCCATAATGCCGTGACGCCCAATTGCTTTAACAACCCCTGTTCTTGTCATCATATCCGCTACAAGCATTACATGCCTCATGTCTACCTCAAGCCCCTGCTCCTCAAGCACATTCATTATCTCCTCTACTAATAGCGTTCTTGCAGCTTCTATACCAAGCACTGCCTCAACTTCCTTAATGTTATTCGTCTTAATCCTCCTGTAATCTACCTCCTCTAGCTGCATTAACTCAGCAAGATTGCTGCCTTCGCATACAAGCACGTATTCATCCTCTCTTCTCTGAATTATAACCTTATTTATACCCTTAATACCCTTAATCCTTGTTTGCAAGATCTTTTCCCTAAGCTTCTCAACTTTTGTTGGGTCCAAGGGCTCTTCAAATTGTATTGCAACTTCATAGGGATTTTCACTACTCTGCATAACCTTTGCTTTCTTCACTACTTTTTGCAAAATCTTCACCACATCCTCTACTAACACCCCCTTATCTTCAAGCATGTCTCTGTCGAGTACAACAATTATGGTGTTATTTAGAAAGTCAACGTCAATTCTTAGTGTTACGTTAATTACTTTCGTCAATTCAATTTTTCGTGCGACTTCAATAGCCTTTTCTCTGCTATTCCTGTACTCAGGCTTGAGATAGACGTATGTTAGAGGTGTAGACGGAGTCTTCTTCGCATCTACAAGCTCTATTAGCCTAGGCAAGCCAAGTGTAACATTAAGTTCTCTTACTCCCGCATAGTGAAATGTTCTTAAAGTCATTTGCGTACTTGGCTCTCCAATGCTCTGTGCAGCAACCATTCCTACAGGCTCTCCAGGATCAACAGCATTACCTTCAACCTCCTTCACAATTTCGTTAATTAGTTCCTCAAGCTTTTCCTCAGTTAACTGATATCTTATTAAAGCGCTCTTCAATTCCTCAATAATGCTTCTCGAAACCATACCTGCAAGTCTATTTTCAATAACGCTCTCAAGAGTTTTAAAATCAACATATCGTTGTGTGCCCATGGGCTAGGCAGCCCCCAAAACCCGTTCAATAATCCTCTCAACATTTACTATTTTTCCGTGTGGAGCCCTCGTGGGATCCGCCTTATCTTCACCATAAATAAACTGTATTATGGAGCCGTTAGAGTCTCGCACAGTATAATCGTACTCCACATGAAGATCTATTAATGCATTAACTAACCTCCGCTGCATATAACCACTTTGTGAGGTTCTGACAGCTGTATCTACAAGGCCCTCCCGCCCACCTGCTGCATGCATGAACATTTCTGTAACAGAAAGCCCTGAGTAAAAGTTGTTAACAACAAAACCTCTTGAGATTGCCCCCAGATCATTTCTCTTAAAGTGAGGTAAGGGTCTGCCCATATAACCACGCCAAATCCTCTCGCCACGAACAGTCATTTGACCTAGTGTAGCAGCCATTTGAGTCAAGTTGAGAATATTGCCTCTAGCACCGGTCCTAGCCATGACAAAAGCGTTGTTAAATGGGTTTAACCGTGAAACAGCAACATCACCTGCTTTGTCTCTTGCTTCTGCAAGTACCTCTAGAATCCTTATCTCAAGGCTCTCCTCCATGGACCTACCGGGTACAACCTCAAGTTCTCTCCTCACATACTGCTCAACAAGATTCCTCACTTTTTCAAAGGCTTCTTGCAGTAGCTGAAGTATTTGCTTTTTGCCCTCCTCATCTATTGCAACATCATCAAGTTTCAATGTAAATCCACGCATTTCAAGCATTCTAAGAAACATCCTGAAGAGCTTGTCCATGAACAGAGCCCCAACTTCAACACCATACTCTTTAGAAAGCCAGTATAGCAGGCTATCTTGCTGCTCTGCACCAATGGACTTCTTATCCAGCACCCCCATTAACAACCTACCTTGCTTAACAACAACATATGAGTCCCAGAAGCAGTTAATATCATCACATTTTAAGTGACCAGAAGATATGTTGGCTTTTCCGTGATAGTTAAAGTCCTGGGGTAGAAACATACTAACAACTTGCTTTCCTGTCCACAGCTTTTTAGGTGATAAAATTGCTGGTTCAGGAAGCTCCTTTACAGCACCTGCTGCTGCTAACAGAGTCACAACTTCATCTCTTTCTAATACTGTGGATTTTATTGTTAAGAAATAGGCACCACTAACATAGTCCTGTATAGCTCCTATTATCACTCCTCCATACCTAGGAGTAAGAATGTGATTTTGAACTTTAAGTAGCATCCTACCCTCTGCCCTAGCATCTTCTGTCTGAGGTACGTGCAAGTTCATTTCATCTCCATCAAAATCAGCATTATACGGTGGGCATACAGCTAAGTGTAACCTAAAGGTTCTCCCAGGCAGTACCTTAACGACGTGCCCCATCATAGACATTCTATGGAGAGAGGGCTGCCTATTAAATAACACCACGTCCCCATCCTTTAAATGCCTTTCAACCACATATCCAGGAGCAAGTGACTCAGCAACACTCTTCCTATCCCTAACGTACCTTAAGTCAATTCTTCTTCCGTCAGGTGTAACAACATAGTTTGCACCAGGCCACTTATAAGGCCCATTCAGTACGTATTTTCTCAGTTCATCAATATTCCACTCTGTAACCTTCTCTGGTACAGTCAAAATCTTTGCTACATCTATAGGAACGCCAACATCATTAATGCTAAGATATGGATCTGGACTTATAACAGTTCTAGCAGAGTAGTCTACTCTCTTACCCGATAAGTTTCCTCTAAACCTGCCTTCCTTACCCCTCAATCTCTGAGCTAAGGTCTTTAACGGCCTTCCAGACCTGTGCTTTGCTGGAGGTATTCCTGGAACCTCATTATCTAAATATGTTGTAACGTGGTATTGTAAAAGCTCCCACATGTCATCAATAATTATCTCTGGCGCTCCTGAAGCTAAGTGCTCTCTTAACCTCTCATTAGTTCTAACTATGTCTACAAGCTTATGCGTTAAATCATCTTCAGATCTAATGCCTGTTTCTATGAGTATTGAGGGTCTTATTGCTGTTGGAGGAACAGGTAAAGCTGTGAACACCATCCACTCAGGTCTCGCATCCTTAGGGTCATAACCTATGAGCTCCAAGTCCTCACTCGGTATCATTTCAAGCCTTTTCCTAACCTCCCTCGGATTTAACCTTACCCTGTCTCCCGTTTCAGGGTCCTGCTCATAGAATGTCGTAGGCTTTTCTAACTTTATCTTTGGCTGCTTGGCACCGCAGTATGGACACTCTGGCGCCTTCATTGCCTGTCTCTTTATGTACTCCATGAATAGCCTTGCTAAGTAGGGGTACCTCTCCTTTAGTTTGAATAAGTGTTTTCTATACTTTTCAAAGGTTTCTGGCGGAATCTTTAATCTGCTACACCTAGAGCATGTTGCTTTAAGAAGCTCATAGATGTGCTTAATGAACAAAACATTTACTACTGGAAGTGCTAATTCTATGTGCCCAAAGTGCCCTGGGCAACCCTTTATTGTATTGCCGCACACAGGGCATATCTGACCGGGCTCTATGGCTCCTAACCTCGGATCCATTACTGAGTAGGATTTTGGAGAGCCATCCTCATCGTAAGTCTCTGGCGAAGTCACTTGAACAACTGACATCTTTCTTATCTCATCTGGGGACAATATGCCAAATCTTACGGCTTCAACAATCTTCTCCTCTGCCACTGGTACGCACCCCTACTGAGCATACTTCTTATGCTTCTCTGTTAGGATAAGCCTTGGCTTAATACCCAAGCTTATTAGCTCTTGAATAAGTAATTTAAATGCGTATGGCACTGCCACAGGGTGCAGCACCCCTTTATCGCCATGAATTGGACACTCATAGACTTCTTTTTTCTTGTTGTACCAGCCAATAAAGCCGCAGAGCTCACAAACATAAATTATGGTCTTGTCAGAGCTTTCAAGCATTCTTTCTCTTAGTAGTGCTGATGCTCCGTGACCTATTAGCGTATCTCTTTCCATTTCACCAAATCTCAGCCCACCTTCCCTAGCCCTCCCCTCAGTAGGCTGCCTAGTTAATAGCTGCACAGGACCTTTTGACCTTGCGTGAATCTTATCTGCAACCATGTGGTGAAGCTTCTGGTAATACACAATACCTATGAATATTGGATTTCCAATAAGCTCACCCGTTCTCCCATCATACACAGGCTCTGTGCCATCTAGAGGATATCCGAATATCAGAAGCTGTTTCTTTAAGCTCTCTATAGGCTCCTCAAAGAATGGCGTGCTGTCAACAAACCTCCCTCTCAATGCCGCAACCTTACCTGCTATGCTTTCCATGAGCTGCCCTAACGTCATTCTTGAAGGTAGTGCATGTGGGTTTATTATCACATCTGGTGTTATGCCCTCTACAGTATATGGCATGTCATACTGTGGAATCAGAGCCCCTACGACACCTTTCTGCCCGTGTCTTGAAGCAAACTTGTCTCCTATTTCAGGTATCCTCAAATCCCTTACCTTAATCTTAATTATTCTATACCCTTCAGACGATGTAGATATAAATATGCTGTCAACCCACCCGACCTCGCCATGCCTTACAGTCACTGAAGCATCTTTCCTTCTCTGCGCAAGTATTCCATAACCTTTGAATTCCTCTACAAACCTAGGTGGACTTGTCTTGCCTATCACAGCCTCGCCACCCCTTACCATGACCTCAACCTTGGCCATACCATCTTCATCGAGCTTCAAATACGCTTCCTTACCTCTATAGCCCAGAACTTTTGTATCTGGAATCTCTATTCTATCCTCTTGGCCTCCAGGGTACTTCAGCTCTTCAGTTGAGTATAGCCTAAAGAAGCTAGATCTTGCAAGCCCTCTATCAACAGAAGACTTGTTCATTATTATGGCGTCCTCCATGTTATACCCACTATAGCTCATTACAGCTACAACCATGTTTTGACCTGATGGCCTATCGTTGTACCCCATAATTGACAGTGCTCTTGTCTGAACTAGTGGAGTTTGTGGATAGTGTAGTATGTGAGACCTCGTATCTACTCTAAGAATAAAGTTGGCCATGTAAAAGCCCAGGGCCTGCTTAGCCATAGCTGATTGGTAGGAGTTTCTCGGAGACTGATTATGTTCTGCGTAAGGTATTGTTGAGGCTGAGACTCCCATTATTGCTGGAGGCCATATCTCTGCATGTGTTGTTTCTTGTGTTACCTCCTCTGGGTTTGTTACGATCAATGCATTCTCCTCTTCTTCAGCGTCTAGAAGCTCTACTACACCCTCTCTCAACAGCATTTCAAACGCTTCTCCATGCTTAAGCCTCTCTATATGCTCTTTTGATATCTTGAGCTTTCCTTGCTCTACTACAAAGAGTGGGCGAAGGATTCTACCAGCATCACAATTGACATAAACTTCATTTATGTACTGAGTCCTGTAGTGAGCAACGTTAACTTCGTAGTGTATTTTACCGGCTCTTCTTAAACTTCTCAACTCTTTGACAAAATTTTCTCCATCCGGGTGGTACCCTATGAGCGTTCCATTTAGAAAAACTTTACTCCACTTTGATACTGTCACATAATCCAGCTCACCATTCTTAAGCTTGCTGTAAACATCTTCTAATGGCTCTAGGCCTAACGAATACAAAGTATTTAAAACTTCTTCCTCGGGCACACCAACAGAGATTGTTGCCATGAGTGCCAAGTTTTTGACAAGCCCACAGTTAGGGCCTTCAGGTGTTTCAAATGGGCAAA
>Ga0209225_1000574_pt1 | contig 41075 bp, 47 predicted proteins | sample WasSprMetagenome_FD_184732 | JGI IMG/M metagenome (GOLD analysis project Ga0209225, IMG submission 184732) | Sulfidic aquatic microbial communities from Washburn Spring, Yellowstone National Park, USA - WS (SPAdes) (version 3) | ecosystem: Environmental > Aquatic > Thermal springs > Hot (42-90C)... | reverse complement strand
GTTCAGGAGAGTCGTGATAAGATATGAGAAGCTAGCCATAATGTTCCAGTCGATAATAACATTCGTATGCATAATGATACATATGAGGTATGGAGTATGATAAACTTAAATATTTTGAAACTACCTCATTAACTATTTAGGTTCTGTTAAGCCTTTGTTTAATATAAACAAGAAACTATCTGTCCTTAAATCCTCTAGATTTTTTTTCACAGTCCTGGGTTTCGCAATGATTTCCATCACATTAAAATCAAAGAAATAAGTTGAATTTGCTGGTTTAACAACTAAGGCAGTGTCAGCGCCTGTACCAGTTCCCGCTATTGCTATCACTTCTCTATCAACAGGTATTAGACCAGCATCAGCCGCCATAACAGTTATCTCCACACATGCTTCTGTACCATTTCCAAACAACTTTAGCGCACTTGAAATTAGCTCAACAGGAAGGGTAGTGCCAAAGGTCTTCTTTACAGCACGTTCAATCCCTGTAAAAGCCATAATACAGGTTAACAACTTGGCTCCATTTGCTATGATTCTTTCCTTGTTCTTTTCTAGCATCTCCTGAAAACCTGGAGAAACATGACCAATGGCATGGGAAACAACGACTAAGTTGTACCCCTTAAATACTTCAGAAGCCTTAACGCCAGTTTCACCAGTAGTAGAAGCCACTACTATATCCTTGATGCCTAGAGCATCGGCTCGCTCTTTAGCCAATTTTATTACTTCGTCTGTGTTTTGTGGACCTGGGGCGTCAAAATAAACTATTTTCTCAATCTTAATCATATGAATTCACCTTAATCTATTGTTTGATGATCCTCTTATGCTTTTAGTTTCTAAACATCGATACTATCAAGTTAAGGCTTCAAAGTTTATTACTTCTACATAAAAAATGTGTTAACTTGACAAAATCTTAGATGCCTTAAAAAATCAATATATAGCACTATTCCAATATAGTTTATATGTTTATCGAATAAAGCTTTATGAGAGTAAAATTGACGATTTTATCGATATCTGGCTTTAGGGGAATAGTGGGCTATGATCTAAATCTCATGGAATTAGCAAAAATTGCTAAATTATTTGGGAATTTTATCGGAAGTGGCTCATGCGCTATTGGAAGAGATACAAGGAACTCTAGCATTATGGTTTCACATGTAGTAATAGCTGGTCTTTTAGAGGCAAATTGTGATATATTTGATTTTGGCATAGTATCGACACCAGCTTTATTCAGAGAGGTTAATAGAAGAAGATTGGAAGGAGGTTTAATGATAACAGCTTCTCATAACCCTCCTGAATGGAACGGCATAAAGTTCATAGTTAAAGGAGGGAGAGGGATTTTTGAGGATGAGTTAAATACTCTTTTTAGTTTAAATTCAACTCAATCAAGTTCAAAGATAGGTGTTTATTCAGAAGCTTCTTCAATCTATCTTGAAGAATTGGTTTCTTATATTGGTAAAGATTCTTGTTCAGGGCTAAAAGTATCATTAGACCTTGGAGGAGGATCGGGTAGTTTATTCATCCCAAAATTATTCAAAGAGATAGGTTGCAAAGTTTTAACCCTTAACGACTCTCCTGGAATATTCTCAAGAACAATCGACCCAGTCGAAGATAAACTTAACAATCTTTCAGAGAGTGTAGTAGTAAATGGTTCTGATGTAGGATTTGCTTTCGATTGTGATGCAGATAGAGTCGTAATAGTGGATGAAAAAGGAAGGAAACTACCAGCAGATTTCACTCTTATGCTATGTTTGAACTATTTGATGAGAAAGATGGGATTAAGAGAAGCTGTGGTAAGCGTAGACACATCGATGGGATTAGAGAAAATGGTCAACGATCTAGGTGGCAAGGTTTACTATTCAAAAGTAGGAGAAGCTAATGTAGTCATGGAGATGATGAAGAGAGGATGCAAATTAGGAGGAGAGGGAAGCAGTGGTGGCTTGATATTATCAGACTTCGTCCTATGCAGGGATGGAGCCCTAGCCTCAGCATTAATATCAAAAATGATAAAGCAAGAGGGGCAATTAAGTGATCTGATAAAAGATTTACCTTATTATCATCAGATAAGAAAGAAGATTCCTTGTAATAAGGAAGATGCTGAAAGAATACTATCCATATTAGCTAGAGAACTTTCCAATGCTGATACTATAGATGGTATAAAATTCAAGCATAAAGACTTCTGGGTTCTCATAAGACCATCGAGGACTGAGGAAATATTGAGATTATCTGTTGAGGCTAAATCGAAGGATAGGGCTGAAGATATTATGAACGATTATTTGAGAAGAATAAAGTCGATAATGAGGGATAGCATTGGGAAAAGTTCTTGATGAGTTTGAGATAATAAGAATAATAGTCAATACAATAGGGCAGCCTAAGCCAAGATTCTCCAGGATAGGAGATGATTTGGCATACCTCCCTAAAAAGAGGGGAAAAGTCGTGATAAAGAGCGACATGCTTGTTGAAAAGACAGATGTTCCTAAGGGTATGAGCTTAAGACAAGTCTCAAGAAAGAGCATAGTTATGTGTGTTAGCGATTTTGCTGCTAAGGGAGTAATTCCTTCTGCTGCACTAATTTCACTAGGTATTCCAAGGGGAATGAAGGAATCAGAAATTATAGAACTTGCAAAAGGATTCAGAGAAGCAAAAGAAGAGTTTGGTATAGAAATTTTAGGAGGGGATACAAATGAAGCAGATTGCATTATAATAGACTGTTGCATGGTGGGATTTGCAGATAAGATCGTGAAAAGAAAAGGGGCAAAGCCTGGAGACTTAATCATAACATCTGGCTTTTTCGGCTACTCTTCTTCTGGTTTGAAGATAATGCTCGATAATCTAAAGGCTAATACTGAATTCAGGGAAAAAGCAATTTCAGCCGTTTTAATGCCAAAACCAAGGCTAAGATTGGGAGTAGCGTTGGCGAAGCATAATCTTATATCTTCATCCATAGATTCGAGCGATGGTCTAGCCCTGTCTCTTTATGAGATAGCTACGCATAGTAGGGTCGGGATAGAGATAAACAATCTTCCTACTACAGACGATGTCAAGAACTTTGCTAAGATAAACAATCTGAACTTGAACGATCTAGTCCTTTATGGTGGTGAGGAATACGAGATAGTTGCCACAGTACCGAAGAATGAGCTGAATAAAGCCCAAAGATTGGCGGAAAGAATGGGAGAAAGAATAATAGTAATAGGCAAAGTTACAGACAATTTTCCAAAAGTTTGTTTATTTTTTGATGGGAAAGAGACTGAGATAGAAAGAAAAGGATGGGTACATCTCAAGTGAAAAAGTTTATATCTCATATGAGACATGAGATATGATGAGGTTATGAATCATGAGTAGCAAATATACAAAAGGTCAAACATGGGGAGCGTTAAAGAAGGCTTGGAAGGCTTACAAGATTGCTAAAGTGCAAGGCGACAAAGAGAAGATGAAAGAATATGCTATTAGGATTCGTACTCTTCAAGAAGAACTCGGAGTAACCAAGGCAAAGTTCCCAGATTTAGGGCTGACCTAGCCCTCCATCTTTATTTTTTCTATAATTTCTTTTGTCATCGATGAGTATCTCTCAATCAATTCGTCCAATTTATCGGCATTCTTTGATTCACCAAAGACCCTTATCAAAGGCTCTGTTCCGCTAGGCCTCAACAATATCCAAGTGTTCTCATCAACCCATATCTTTACACCATCTATTCTCTCAACTTCTCCAAAAGATTTTCTCTCAATCTCTTCCATAACTCTTTTCTTTATTTCATTAGGACAATCGAATTTAGCCTTCCTTTGATAGAACTTAGGGAGAGTTTCTAGAATCTCGGAAAGGGGCTTATTTATATATGACAATGCTTCTAATAACAAGGCTGATGTCATCAATCCATCCCTAGTTTGCATATGAGGAGCATAAAAGAAGCCACCGTTCTCTTCCAAGCCTAATAAGGCATTATGGTCTATCATGGCCCTCGATACATCAACGCTACCTACTCTAGTCCTCAAGACCTTAGAACGGTTTCTTTCTGCAACAAAATCTACTATCTGGGATGTGCTAACAGTCGTGACTATTAGTGCGCCTGGATTTTTCATTAAAAGATAATCTAACAAAAAAGCTCCAGTCCTGTCTCCCCAGTGAATAACTCCTTTTTCGTCACAAAATATGGCTCTATCGCCATCGCCATCATAAGCAATACCAATGTCAGCATTTGAGAATTTAACAGCATAAGATAATCCTGACAAAGTTGCTGGCGTTGGTTCAGGTCCTCTTCCTGAGAAGTTACCGTCTACATGCCCATTGATTGTCAAGACTTTACAGCCAAGGCTCGATAGAGCGTAAGGAGCAACGATGGCTGCCGCTCCGTTACCAGGATCCAAGACTACTTTTAAAGCTCTTTTCTTTATAACATCATTATCGACCTTGCTTAAGACGCCTTTTATATAAGTTCGAATCACTGAACTCTCGTGACTAAAATTACCAATTTCTTTCCAATCGGCTCTTTTGTAAGATTTTTCAAAGTATATTTTTTCAATCTTTACCTCATCTTCCCGGGATATTTCTACGCCATCACATCCTACAACCTTTATTCCATTGTACTGAGGAGGATTGTGAGATGCTGTTATCATAACCCCACCTTTATAACCTAATTTCTTCACAGAGTATTGTAAACCGGGTGTTGGTATAAGATTAGCATCCATAACATCCAATCCTGAAGCCATGATTCCAGCAGATACAACTTTTGATAATAACGGGCTCGAGAATCTACCATCATACCCTATAAGAATTGGACCTTGACCAAAGTAAGTTCCTATAGATTGTGACATCTCTAATATAAAATCAAGATTCAAATCTTTTCCTGGTATGCCTCTTATTCCGTTTGTTCCAAAGAACTTTCTTTCAACGCTCATTTTATGATACTGGATAGAATCAAAAATATAACTTTATCCAAAAAGGTTTTAAAAGATTATCAGTGCTTCATTTAAGATTAAAACTATTAATGCTATAGTTGAAATAGAAATGAAGAACGATTTTACTACTTTAGAAAAAATGGCTTATAGCGGTAGGGGAATTGTCATAGGCATGACTCCTTCAGGGAAACCTTTCATAGGTTATTCTCTAACAGGGAGAAGTCCATCCAGTCAGGCAAGAATACTAGTGCAAAAAGAGAGGACGAAGATAATAAGAACAGAGGTAACAGATCAGAAGTGGTTAGAAAAAGGGAATCCTGCCTTGTTACTGTATCCTGCTATTATTCCTTTTAAAGAAGTAATGATGGCAGGTAATGGAGCACATACAAAATTGATATACTCATTTGTTGTCAATAGCTTAAAAAACTCAGGTTGTATTAATCCAATGAATGTGTTAGAGAGTGCCTTCAAAGAACCTTTTTTTGAATATGATGAAAAAGAAGACAGATGGATAGATATAACAACCTATGAACCAGACCCTCCAAACAATACCCCAAGAATAAGCGCTTGTGTTTTTAAATCCCATGGAGCAATGTACATTGTAAGGTGCAATGAGAAAGGAGAAAAAGAACAAGAAATCCATAAAATTGATCTTAAACCTGGATTAGGTAAAATAATAACAACTTATTCAGGGGGAAATAAGGAGCCCCTTAAGCCTTTTACTGGAAAGCCGTTAAGTGCTGAAATTTCATCTGAAAGAGTAGAAGAAATTGCAGAAAGTCTATACGCTGCTATTAGAGGCCCAGAAGAGTATAATTATAGGGTAGCAGTTGCAGTCGTGATGATAAATAAAGGAATTTTCGAAACGAAGATAATCAATAGAAGAGATAGAGGTGAATAAAATGCATAAAGAGATCGATGTTACAAATATGACGCGAAGCTATAGAACCAGAGTAAAAGGAGAGTTTCCTTCTGAGCTTGTTATAAGCTTAGAAAAGGAATTAGATTTAAGATACGGTGAGAATCCAAATCAACCTGGCTCAGTCTACAGATTAAAAGGGACAAGTATAGCAGAACTTACAAACATACATGTAGTAAAGGAAGGAAAAGAAGGATTATCTGCTACAAATTTTATGGACATCACAAGGGCTTTAGATATATTGAAATTTTTTGATGCGCCATCTGTGGCTATAATGAAACATAATATACCTTCTGGGTTTGCAACACAATTTGAAGGGAATAGCTTAAGCGAGATTTATAAACTAGCAAGAGACTCTGATGCAAGGAGTGCCTTCGGATCTGTCGTCGTTCTAAATAGACCTTTGGATGTTTCGACTGCTGAGGAAATAACGAAAACTTTTGTCGAGTGTGTTGCTGCTCCTGGGTTTGAAGAGGGAACAATAGAAATTTTAGGAAGAAAAAAGGACATAAGAGCAGTATGTTTTTCAAACTTGGATAAACTCCCCAAATTCGTGGGCGATAATGTTGAAGGATTATATGATATAAAAATCCTGCCAACAGGCAGAGCAATCGTCCAAAAACCCTATTTAAGCAGAATTAGAGGTCCTGAAGATTTAGTTCTGAAACCTTTAGTTAAAAGAGTGGATAAAAGAACAGGGGTCGAAAAAGAATATGTTGTTGAGAGAGAACCCACTTCAGCAGAATTAAGAGATTTGCTAACTGCATGGTACGTGAACATAGGTGTGAGAAGCAATGGAATTGTTTTTGTCAAAAATGGAGTTACAGTTGCAATAAGTTCTGGGCAACAGGAAAGAGTCGGTGCAGTTGAACATGCAATAATAAAAGCCTATCAAAAAGCTATGGACAAAGAAAAGATTTCTTACGATCCTCTAGAAGGTGCTTCAGCAAGAAATAAGTTATCAGCCAATCCTTTAGAAAGAGCTGTAGTCTCTTCAGATGCTTTCTTTCCTTTCAGGGATTCGATAGACCTTATTGCAAGAGTAGGCGTGACTGCTATTATCCAGCCAGGAGGTTCTTTAAACGACCATGAAGTTATAGAAGCAGTAAATGAGCATAAAATGGCAATGGTTTACACTCTAGAAAGATGTTTTGGACATTTTTAGTCTTAACTTGCACTCAAAAATCTATGAAGCATAGTGAAGAATTTATGATAGCCTTCGACTTAAGCTTGATATTTTTATCAAAAAAGACTTAAGAAAAAGATTATTCTCTCAAATTATGGGCCCGTGGCCCAGCATGGATCAGGGCGTCAGCCTGCGGAGCTGAAGGTCGTGGGTTCAAATCCCGCCGGGCCCACCTTATGATTTGATTGAATAATTACAAAACCAAGCCTCTTCTTATCATATAGTGATTACCTTAAATAAGTCTTTTGAAAATATTGCTCTATAGGACGTCTCTTTGGAAGAAAGAAATCTGGCGGAAGTATTAGAAAAAGAATTAGGAAACTTTGAAAAGTTGGTAGTGCTAGGAATAGGAAACGAACTTAGAGGAGACGATGGAGCCGGAATCTTAGTAGTTAAGAAACTCAAGAAAGTTCTAAAGGATATGAGGAACATCTTTATCATCAATTGTGATACAGCCCCAGAAAATTTTCTTTCAAAGATAAAGGACTTTAGCCCTTCACATGTCTTAATCATAGATGCTATAGATTTCAAGGGCGAACCAGGCTCTGTAGCTTTTTTTGAGGATAAAAACGTAGTAGAATCTGTCTCGACACATAGGCTTCCATTATCTATGATAAGGGCTTATCTTGAGGGCTTTGGTTTGAACATAAAGTTCTTCTTGATAGGAATCCAACCTAAGAACCTTCTTTTAGGCGAGAAGATAAGTCATAGAGTTAAGGAAGCAGTTAAAATAATAACAAAAATGCTTGAAAAAATTATCAAAAAGTCTAACCGTTATAACATATAACATCCCTTTAGAAGAAACTCGATAAATTTCTTATAGTAAAAATTAAAATTTATTGAAGAAAAAATTGTATTAATTGAAAAGATAATTAGTAAAGTTTAAATTTTTTGAAGTGAAATTTATATCAATGCTCCCTACAAGCATCCTTAGCACGCCTGTGACTGTTTTCATCATATCACTTGCCATCTCATCCGTAATTTACTTCATAGGAGGAAAGATCGCTCCTAAGTCCCAGGGAGTAAAAGAAAAATATAAGCCCTATGCATGTGGTCAAGATCTCCCGGCTGAGAAATTTTCTGTATTGATAGGTTTATTCAACTATGCAACAGTCTTTATGGTCTTTGATGTAGTGGCTTTTATTTTAATACTTTCCATGGGCTTCCCATTTGTAAGTCCAGTTAGAGAAATCTTCCTTTTATATTGTGCAATTCTTTTTGCATCCTTAGCGATCTTTTTAGGAGGAAGAGATTAGAATGAATATAGTTAAATGGGCAAGGTTGAAAAGTCCTTGGCTACTTCACTTTAACACAGGGGCCTGTAATGCTTGTGATATCGAAGTTTTAGCTGCTCTAACTCCTAGGTACGATCTTGAGAGGTTCGGCGCCCTCTTAAAGGCTAGCCCTAGACACGCAGATGTTCTAGTGGTGACTGGACCTGTTACAAGGCAAGTCAAAGATAGACTTTTAAGAGTTTACAACCAAATGCCAGATCCTAAGTTCGTAGTAGCAGTAGGGACTTGTTGCATAAGTGGAGGAGTTTTCAATAATTGCTATAATGTGTATCCAGGATTAGATTCTGTCATACCTGTAGATGCTTATATTTTTGGTTGCCCGCCAAAGCCTGAAGCCATAATAAACGGAGTTGTAGCCCTTTTGAAGAAACTTGAGGTGTCTTAGCATGGACGAAAATGAAATTTCCGAAGCATTAAAAAACAAGTTTGGAAAGAAGGTATTAGAGATCAAAGTTCCAAAAAAGAATGAAAAAGTAGCCGAAGATAAGCTCATATCTGAAATAATGGAGATCAAGGTTTCTAAGAGAAGGGTCTTCGTAACTGTCCCTGTTGAGATTTATAAGGAAGTAATTCGTTATTTAGTTGAACAGCTTGGATTTAGCCATGTCCAAACCATAACAGGCTTAGATGCTGGTAATTTTATAGAAATCATGCCTCACTTAGGGAGAGGGATAACAGTTACGGTTAAGACAAGAATTGAGAAGGACAGACCTGTTTTGACTACGATAACAGATATAGTTCCTGGAGCTTCCGTTCATGAAAGAGAGGTTCATGACCTTTTAGGGGTGATTTTTGAAGGCCATCCAAACTTAACAAGGATAATCGTACCAGAGGAATGGCCTAAGAATGTTTACCCATTAAGGAAAGATTACACTCCAGAGCAACCTAAGCCAATAAGGGAGGTGTCATGATGCAAGAGGAGAATCTTCAAAAAGAAGAGAAAAAATCTTCCTATGAATTATTCTTTGACATACCTGTAGGGCCACAGCATCCAGCTTTAAAAGAACCTGCCTTCTTCAAGTTCAAGGTAGAAGGGGAGAAAGTCACGGGTGTCGATGTAGATGTATCTTATAATCATAGAGGCATAGAAAAGGCCTTAGAGCAGAGGAACTATATACAGAACATTTACCTCATAGAGAGAATTTGTGGTATATGCAATGTAGCTCATACTCTTTGCTATGCTCAAGCAGTAGAGCAACTTTATGGAAAAGAGATACCCACAAGGGCGAACTACATAAGGCTTCTTATAGAAGAGTTGGCAAGAATTCATAGCCATATGTTATGGCTTGGAGTCGCTGCTCATGAGATAGGTTTTGATACACTCTTCATGTATGTTTGGAGAGACAGAGAGGTTGTTATGGACCTCATCGAAATGCTGACTGGGAATAGAGTCACTACTGCCATAAACACTATAGGAGGGGTCAGAAGAGACATAAGTGATGAGGCTAAGGATAAAGTCAAGAAAGGTATGAATATTCTTGAGGAAAGGTTAAAGTATTATAGAAAGGTTGCTTTAAACGATCCTACTGTAAATGCTAGATGTAGTGGCGTTGGTATACTAAAGCCAAGAGATGCGATAAAGCTTTGTGCTGTTGGACCAACCCTAAGAGCTTCTGGCATTAAGAACGATGTTAGAAAGGATGATTCCTACGCACTTCACGACGAAGTTCCTTTTAATGTTATAACTTATGATACTATGGATGTCTTAGCAAGAGTTTTGGTTAGAGTTGATGAGACTCTAGAATCCGTAAACATGGTTAAATATTGTCTTGATCATATGCCAAGTGGGGATGTAAGAATAAAGTTGCCATTGTCCCCTCCAGTAGGCGAGGCTGTGAGCAGAGTTGAAGCTCCTAGAGGGGAACTGATCCATTATGTAAGATCCAACGGGACTAAGAACCCTGAGCGTTATAAAGTAAGAACACCAACCTTTGGGAATATACCTTCTGTATGTGAGATGCTGACTTCAAAGGGTGATTATGAGGTTAACATAGCCGATATACCCATAGTATTAGCATCCATAGATCCTTGCTTCAGTTGCACTGCTAGGATGGAGTTTAGAGATGTATCAAAAGATAAGACTTGGATCTGGAGCTTAGAGGAGCTAAAGGCTTACTGCAAAAGGCAGGGAAGTTTGTAAATGAACCTTCTTCTAGAACTGCTTCAAATCCTTTTCTTTCCTGGCATACTCTTTGCTTTACTTCTTGCCTTTATCTACGAATGGTTAGATAGAAAAATCTACGCCAAGCTACAAAACAGAGTTGGGCCTCTATACACAGGACCCAATGGAATTCTACAACCTTTTGCAGATTTCATAAAGCTTCTTGCAAAGGAAGACATAGTCCCTGATGAGACAGATAAACCTCTCTTCAACGCTTTGCCTATAGTTGCGTTAACTTTATCTTTAACGGGTTTCTTGGTTCTGCCGATAATAGATTTGAGAGGTATAATCTCCTTTAATGGAGATCTGATCTTTTTGATAGCTTTGATGACTTTGATTTGTATAGTGATAATATATGCAGGCATATCCTCTTCGAATAGATTTTCTACAGTGGGTGCTGAAAGGGCTGCCCTTCAACTTTTGGGTTATGAAATACCCATGATGCTATCCGCAGCAAGCATTGGAATACTTGCCAATTCTATGTGGGTCTATAATATAGTTAGCGTTCAAGTAAATACCGTATGGTTCTTGGTAGGTCCTGGCATTCTAGGTTTTGCCATCTTCATTCTTTGTGGCCAAGCAGAACTGGAAAGAATACCATTTGATATACCAGAAGCAGAGACAGAAATCGTTGCTGGTTGGTTGACAGAGTTTTCCGGTAGAAAGCTTGCTTTATTCAGACTGACTAGGGATGTTGAGCTCTTGTATCTATCAGGCTTGGCTGTGGCTCTATTCCTAGGAGGACCCTCTGGACCAATCATATCAGGCCTAGAACCTGTATTATATCCTATCTACTTTTTACTGAAGACCTTTTTCGTGCTCTTCTTATTAACAACCCTTCGCGCCCTTTTTGCAAGGCTTAGGATAGATCAAATGGTCAACTTCTCTTGGAAGTACCTTGTGCCTATTGCAATACTACAGGTTTTATTAGTTAGGGTGATCGTTTAAATGTCTATGCTAAAGGAAATTCAGAAGAGCCTTTTTAAGAAGAAGGCTACCGTGCTTTATCCCTTTAAAGAAAGGGAGAAGGTTCACATACCTGAAGGCCTAAGGGGTAAGATAGCTTTTGATAGAGAAAAGTGCACTGGTTGCCTTTTATGCGCTAGGTTTTGCCCAAGTGGAGCTTGTGAAATAGTCACGGATGAGAAAGGCAAAAGGCCTATATTTCACTTAGAACTATGCTTATTTTGCTCTCAATGTCAAGAGGTCTGTCCTAAGAATGCCATTAAGCTGACAGAAGAATTCGAGCTAGCAGCTTTTGACAAAAAGGCTTTTACTATTAGGTGATGCTAATGGCTGATTATTTGATACATATCAGCTTTTTGGTCATCCTGATAACCTTGGCTTTTCTTGTCATAGAAGTCAAAGATTTGCTCAGGGCTTTAGCACTTTTCATACTCATGAGCTCTGTCCTCAGTGTCATATTCTATATCTTAGGTGCGCCTTTCATAGCAGTCTTTCAATTAGCCATATACGCAGGCGCCATAGCAGTTCTATTCCTTGCCACTCTCCATACTACAAAAGGAAGGGTTATGAGTGAAAACTTGAGTTTGGCTATAAGCCTTCTCTTGGCGAGTTTGCTTCTTATTATAGTGTTGTTTTTCTCCATTAATATCATCGATACCCTTAATGTGTTCAATCCACCACAAGGTTATCCTCTTGAAGAGGTTCCTTTCTTCATATGGACTTATAGAGGCTTTGACATCATTATACAAGGATTTCTTTTGTTAGCCACAGTTACGGCCGTGATTGCAATTCTGAGGAAGAAAGAGGGGAGTAAAGTTGCTGAAGAAACTGTGGAGGAGGGCGTTAAAAATGAATGAGTTACTTCAACTCTACATACCTGCATCCATCATCTTGATAGTTTTGGGTCTTTACTGTATAGCCACTAAAAGAGACCTGATAAAGATCGTGCTTGGAATAGAAATAATGACATCTGGTGTCAATCTTAACATAATAGCCATGGGCTTGAGGAGTAACGGTGTTGAAGCACTTGCTCAATCTATCGCTTTGATTTCAATGACTATAGGAGCTTGTATTGCGGCTGTTGCCTTATCCATAATCATCAACGTCTTTAGGCATTATAGAACCACTGATACCAAAGAACTCAGAAGATTGAGATGGTAATAATGCTCAGATTTAATTAAAAATCATGAACGTTACTTGAGGAAATAAAATTTATTGAGTAAAATAAAAACATTAGATAATTTTCAGGCACCGACATGCTTTTGGTATCGCTCTTTTTTACCATCAGAGAGCTTAAGAACAGCCTTTAAGCCTGGCTTGACCTCTTCTATCGATTTAGACTCTATGTAACCAGCTTCACAGGCACCCTTAAAGATCTCTTCGCCAATTTTTGTTCTGACTATTACTGTAGACCAGCCATCAGGGGAACCTACCGACCCTACAGATATATCAGCATACTCTGCCGTGAAGTCTCCACATATATGGCAACCTTCTCTAACATGTGCCTTAATCTCATCTAACGGTACACTGAAAAGCTCCTTATCTTCTGCATATGCTATAAACTTGCCCTTTGTAATAGCAAACTTTCTAATTGTGTTTATATCCACTCCTTTATTATTTATGAATTTTAGTAGCTCTTTATACCAGAAGCTCTCCATGCAAAAGAGGCCAACTACAAACTTCACATGACTGCCCAGCTTTGAACTAGCTTTGTGGGAATACTGCATCTTCCTGATTGTCTGGACTTCACAAGGTACTCCAACAATCCCAACATTGTTGCTGGCATAATCTTCAACAGCATATCTTAGTCCTATGGTTACCGGGCTTGTCGAATACTTCGTACCAGATGCTCTTATCAGTTCTTTAGTATCAAATACTACATCAGGCCAAGGTCTCCATAAATCTCCTTTCGTTTCATAATCTCTTTGCCAAGGCCTAAACACATCTATCTTTCTCTTAGATGCTACTGCACTATCAATAATTCCTTTGTCTAAGGAATACGCCAAAAGGGTCGTAGCTATTCCACCATCTTGGGCTACATCCAAAATTTCTTTGATATTTGATCTTGCTGCGTAGGCTGCTATATATATTCCTAAGCGCTCTTCCTTGTCTCGAACCCTACCAAAGATCACCTTGTCCATCTCATCATAATCAAAAATCGTTCTTGGGCATGTATGCCAACAGAGTTCACATTGATAGCAAGCACCAACAAGTTTTGGGAGTTCGTTCTCGAATCCTATAACGGAGAAAGGACATGCTGCAAAACAACCGCCGCAGAAGGTGCACTTACCTGCATTTATAACATCATTAAAAAGGTCTTCGAAGGTTTTGGGTCTGACTCCAAATTCAGTCTTGTAGCGTTCTGCTTCTTTTTCACCATAAAATAGAAAGCTATATTTAGTCTTAACCTCGGCCGACATCATTAATCCCTGTAGAGTTTAATCTTCGATTATTTAAACAATTTATATATTTAAATATTGTCAGTATCATCAATTTATGCATAGGCACTTTTAATGTTAAGTTTTGAACTATGACCAAACACCCAATGTCTTTATGGCATCTGATACTCTTCCGACTCCTATTACTAGGGCTGCTTTTCTCATCGCTATGTTTAGCTCCTTTGATTTTTTATGCACATCGAAGAAAGCTCTTACCATTTTCTTCTCAAATTTATCATCGATTTCCTTCTCTGACCAATACTCGCGAGTTAGGTTTTGAACCCACTCGAAGTAGCTGACCAATACCCCACCTGAATTGGCAAGTATATCAGGAATCACAAATACACCATTTTTGTCTAGAATTTCGTCAGCTTCAGGGGTTGTTGGCCCGTTGGCAGCCTCTACTACCATCTTCGCTCTTATTTTGCTTGCGTTGTTTTTGGTAATCTGGTTCTCAATGGCTGATGGCACTAGTATATCACATTCCAATTCAAGCAGCTCTTCATTAGTTACTTTTTCACAACCTACAAAGCCTATTACAGAACCGGTCTTCTCTTTATGCTTTAACAGATCGATAGGGTTTATACCCTTTCTATTTAAAACACCACCCTTTGAGTCGCTGACAGCTATGACCTTAGCGCCTATCTGATGTAGTAATAAAGCAGAATTAAAGCCAACATTGCCATAACCTTGAACTACAACGGTTGCACCCTTTATATTCATATTTAGAACTTTTGCAGCTTCTCTGGAGCATATCATGATACCATAAGCTGTTGCTTTTTCTCTTCTTAATGATCCTCCTATGCTCAAAGGCTTACCAGTAACCACTCCTGGCACCTTATAGCCCATCAATTGGCTATAAGTGTCCATGACCCAAGCCATGGTCTGAGCATCTGTATAAACGTCAGGGGCTAAAATATCTTGGTAAGGACCTATCGACTCATGTATCATAACTGTATACCTTCTTGTTAAGCGCTCTACCTCACCCTTTGACATCTGTTTTGGATTGCATGGAATTCCTCCTTTAGCTCCACCAAAGGGTATATCGATTACAGCGCACTTCCATGTCATCCAAGCAGCCAAGGCCTTAACTTCATCTAAGGTTACATCAGGATGGTATCTAATCCCTCCTTTGTATGGTCCTCTTGCATCATTGTACTGAACTCTATAACCTGTAAAGACTTTAACGCTACCATCATCCATCCTTATAGGGACCGAAACTGTCAGTATTCTTTTAGGCTGCTTTAATATTTCATAAATTTCAGGATCGAGTTTTAAGATTTCAGCAGCTATACTTAACTGCTTTAGAGCAACATCAAATGGCTTCTCTGTACTCATGATAAAAAGAGGTTTTATGCATGTTTTAATAGATTTCTTTTATTTAATTTTATAGATAAACTTGCTATTTCTTAGTCAGAGGCTTTGCCAGTTCCATTATTTTTAGTCCCCATGAATCAGATTTTACAATGCTACTAGCAACGAGTATTCCAACAGATCCAAGCTCAAGGGCAATGGTGACATCCTCTGATGATGTAATTCCAGCTCCACAAATGAGTTTGACAGAGTCGCTAACTTCCTTTACCGCTTCCTTAGATTTCAGGATAACTTCAGGTTTTACTTTAGATACAGCTCTGCCTGTGCCTATTAGCTCAGGAGGTTCGACTGCCACGTAGTCGGGAAGAAGCATAGCCCTGTCTCTCACTTCTTTTGGAGTCTTGGCACATACTACAGAATAAAGTCCTAAACCCTTCAGCCTTGGTATTAGCTCCTTCATTACTTTGATAGGTATTCTTTTTTCACTATGATTCAATAGGGTACCAGCGCCACCACACGCTTTTATGATCTCTGGAACTATAGCGCCTGTAGTACTACCTGGACTAGCTAAATCGACATGCTGAGCAAATACTGGTATGTTGACAGATCTAGCCACCATTGATAAATCAGGAATAGGAGGGACGACAGCTATTCTAACATTAAGCTCCTTTGCTACCTTCTCTGCGACCTTCGCTAATTTTATGGCTCCTTCGCCCGAGGCTTCGAGATAGTTCTTAAAGTTTATTATCATTATTTTTTCTTCTGTCTTTAGATTTATGCCCATTTTCCTCCTTTAATCGATAAGATAGAAGGGGTTTATCAAAGAATTAAGGTTTAACAGCCTCTGCAATCCATGAAAATCTTTAATATTCCATTCTTGTACTTCAATCCGATAAACTCCTTCTACTAACTTCATATGTTTAGCAACCTTATTGTTTTAATTATTGAGACTTCCCTACTGGTCTGAACCTTCCTTCCAGCTTCTTTAAAACAGCTGTAAGAGTTGTATATTCCATCTCCTCTGGACCCAATCTTGCTGGCATAAAGGGACCATGCAACCTTAAGTAGTCAGCTACTCTATTAGTTATTTCTCTGGCTCTATCAAAGGCTGGATCATCAAACATATCCTCAGGACCTACAAGCTTACCTTCGTTAAGTTGAAAACCAAGAGCTGCAACCCTTGGCGGACCATCGAACCTTGTGCACTTTGCATTTTTTATCGAAACAGGCATCAAAGGTCCGTGATGTGAACCCCTCATCCATCCCGCTACAAGATGTGGAAAAGCGAAAGGTTCCAGAATTTCTCCTACTGCAGGCAGACCATGCTGAGCCCTTACGAACATAACAGGATCGTCCTTGCCAACGTATCTTCCTGCTATTAGAGATAATCTTGCTGTGCTCGCTACAGCTGCCAAAAGGTTATCCTTACGCCTATAGATTGAGTGAATTATGTACCTTCCTGGAGTCCCTATCAAAGCCAGTATATCATAAATCTCTTCAGGGGCTTTGAGATCTACCAATCTATCTTCGTAAACATCCATAACTCTGAACGTAAAACCCTCGTGCAAACTTTCATCTATTACTAAACCTGCAGTATTAAAAGGATCAGCGAATATCTTATAGAGAGGAAGGTTCCAAGCTCCAGGCTCAGTTTTGTCAGCCATAAATATTATTATGGGCTCACTAACACGCTCTTCGAACTCACCCTCGGCAACACCTGGACCCATTCCTTTAACATTACCGGAGAAAGCGGTTACAAGTAAGTCCTGACCTGCAGCGTATAGTTTTAACTTTTTTGAGACTTTTTCTGTTACTTCACCAAAAGTGTCCCAAGCCAACTTATGAATTTCTTCGTTATCTATGCCTTTTCTATGAGTCATTATCAGCTGAAGATCATCACCACAGTTTGTGACATGATAATCTATGAGTAAGCCTGAGCCTTTTGCTTCCTTTAGCTTTTCAGATGCTACTTTTATCTGATCTGGATGAACTATGTGATGCCCCACTAAGCTTCCCACATCTGCTTTGATCACAGAAAGAGTGACTTTCATTTCTATCCCAGAAGTATTTTCTTTACGCTCTGATAAACCTTTTGTAGTTTACTTAAAGTGATGTCAAGATGAACCTAAATTATGTCTTATTTTTAAGCCATTACTATCTTGATCATTCTTAAAGTAGATGTGGCAACTTAATCTTTTAGATTGTTGTAGTATAGTATGAAAAGTTCCTAGCATAGTGAATATTACTTAACATATTGCATTTTGACTTCCTAAGTTGCCACATCTCTCAACCACTTAAGGTGAGCTTAAGTTGCCATGTTCCTTAAAGTGATCAAAATTCTTATTAATCGCTCTTTTGTAGAAACTGATAATGGAAATAAAAGTGATCTCAAGAACTGAAAATAGTTTAATGATAGAAATAGAGAATGAAGACATATCTATACCAGAAATAATTCGTCATGAGCTCCTTAAGGATGAGAAAATAACATTTGCTGGTTTGAGGGAGCAGCACCCCTTGTTGAAAAAGCTTAACATGAGAGTCCAGACAAAAGACGTAGAACCTTTAAACGCTTTAATTTCTAGTTGTTCGAAAGCCATTGAGAAAACATCTGATTTACTTTCAGAAGTAAAGAAGGTTCTTGCTAAGGGAGGAGCATAAAAATGCAGTTCTGTGAAAAATGTGGGACAAGGCTCAAGTTCAAGCAGATAAAGACAGAGGGTAGGTCTTTTCAAGGTTTAGCATGTGATAATTGTGGCTTTTACATAAGGATCGAGAAAGTTACAGGTAGGTCTGAAGGATCATCCTCCAATTACATAAAAATTCTTGGGGATGAATCAAAAGAGATAAAGACGCTACCCGTTGCTACTATAGAGTGCCCAAAATGTGGCAATTCAACGGCTTATTGGTGGTTGTTACAGACAAGAAGTGGGGATGAGCCTCCTACTCAGTTCTATAGATGCACTAACGAGAAATGTGGTCATACTTGGAGACTATACACTTAGGGTGATAATGCTCCAAATTTATTCTCCTTAAGTTTTATTTAGCTAGTAGTAGTTCCATGAGCATTCTTTGGTCTATCTCAGCCCTTGCTCTCCATCCTACATATAATATATCATTGTCATCCTTTGAGAGATAACCAGTTCTGATGAATCTATCCAAGTTCATATCAACTTTCCATTTTGGGAATTTTTCTCTCAATATTTGTTCAACATCACTCTTTGGGGCTTTACCTTGCCTTGATATTATCAAAGCTATTGTTGCTGCTAAAGCGGCTATATCATCAATTCTCCATCCAGATGCTATTATATCACTAACTGCTAAAGGATTCTTTATGGTTATGAAAAATCTGGCCTTATCAAGTTGCTCCTCAGAAGGTTTCTCAGTCACCTCAACATCCTCAAACACCACTTTCACTTGAAGGTTCAATTTATCAAGTTCTGAGTTCAATAAATCTATAATGCTCATAAAATCCTTACCCAAAGCTTTCTTTAATTCCCATCCCCTTAAGCCAAGCTTCCTATGTCTTTGAAAGAAGAGTAACTGGGAAGCTCTTTTTAGTTTTCTGCTTATCTCTTTCTCGCTCAACCCTTCCCCTCCCTAAGATTCTTCCAAATTTCATAGTTTAGAGCTATAGGCAAAGAGCGAGCTATCTTTTTACTGGATGTTTTTCTTGGCTCCTTTAGAGGCATTATGAAGATTCTCTCTTCTAACGGGTCTATTATAAGAGTTGCATAGCCTTCTGTCAGGATGAAACTTACAACATAGGCTCTTTCTAAAGTCTCTTCAAAGGTATCTGCATAAACAAAATCCCAGTAGTCTATCTTATCACTTTTACTTAATTTACTCATTAATTCATTTAATAATCCTTTCATTTTTTCATCAAAATCCTTTAATGAAACAACTTTAAGCTTGATCAAATCATCTATCTCAAAAGTTCCAATAGGAGAGCTTGGGCTAAAATCCTCTTTCCATCTATCACTTAATGGTAAAAGGTTGTTCCAGTAATCTATAGCTTCTTTAAGTTTTTTGGGAAAGATTTGGTCTATGCTGATTATAGGGTGCCAAGCATCAAGAAAGGCTTCAGCTATAATCTTTGGGTCTAGCATTCTTATCTTCATCTCAATAAAGATAGGGTCTATGTAAAGGGATGATGAACGATTCTTTATCCAGTCACTCTGTAGCTTAATGATAGATGAGATAGCATTAATAGCTTCTGCATCTAAGAGCAAATCATCCAATAACTTCCAATGGGGAAGATACTTCTTCAGCTTTTCAAGAGAAGCTTTTACATCAACTTCAAAGGGATTGGCTCCCTTCCTCTCTACCATTTTACACATCTCAATTATTCTTATTAAATCTTCTGGGCTAACCTTTATCCTTTGCAAACTCCTTCACCAACTTTACTTCAGACTTTCCTTGCACACTTTGAACTACTATAACATGAGCATCATGCTCTGTAATAGCGATCTGGCTAGGAGTAATCATTAGATATTGCACGCCTTTGCTCTCTCTAATAGTCGAAACTATAGCCTTGAAGATGGCTTCGCGATTCCTTGGATCCATGTGAACATCAAATTCATCTACAGCTCTAAAAGGAGACATTATATATTGCTGTAAAGATAAAAGGAAAGCCATTATGGAGACTGTTCTCTCACCACCACTTTGAGTATAGGCATTTAGAACAGATGGTGCTCCTCCTCTGAAACCAACTAGAAGTTCAAGACCTGCTGTTTCTAAATCCTCCAAGTCAGTAAGTCTCACAATACCTGTAGCATTCATCTTTGACAGTATACCTTGATATAATGGATTAACTTCATCTATGAGCTTCTGCAAAACATTTTTCCAAACTTTTTTTCTTTCGTCTAGCTCTAAAGAAGCTCTTTTCCTGTTTTCAGAGACTATGCTTGCCTTTTCCTTCAATTCATTAAAGGTCTTTGAATAAGCATTATACATCTCCTCTGCTTCTTCAGGTATCGCTCCAAGAGATTGAATGTGAGCGTCTACTATTTTAATTTCAGCATCTATCTCCGTTAAGTTTCTCTCAGTCTCTATTCTTTTACCAGCCTTTTCCATTAAAGGAGCTAGTTCATTGAGCCTCTTTTCCCCATCTTTTATCTCTCTGTTTATATCATCCATTTCATCTTCTACACTTTTCTTTCTGAAGTTTAGTATAGCTTCATTGATCCTATGGTTGACATGCTTCTCTATACTTGATAATATCTCCTTCTCTAACTTGCTCAATCCTATCTGAATCTTAGAAATTTTGTCTTCAATCTGTTTTTTACTATCATCAAAGCTCTTGACTTTCTCTGCCAGTTTGCTTACAGGCTTTACATTTAATTGGCTTAAGACCCTCTCCGTTACCTGAATTTCTGTTATAGCCTTCTCAAGCTCCAGCAAAGAATAGTAAAGCTTCCTTTGTTCCATCTGTTGAAAAGTAAGTTTCTCATAAGAATTTTTGACAAATTCCTTCGTCTGTTCTATCCTTGATATAATATTCTCCAAAGTATTCTTTTTATCCCTAAGCCTCTCTTTTAGGGAGGATATGATCTTCTCCTGCCTTATAATCTGAGCCCATATGGCCTCTCTCTCCAACAAACTTCTTTTCGCTACAAGCTCCTTTCTAAGAAGACTCTTTTCATAGATATCTTTCCAATAATTTAGAGTTTGTTCTGCAGCTTCAAGAGCTTTTAGTGTAGATTCTTCTTCACTTATCAAACCTGAAAGTTTATCTTCCGCTTCCATTATTCTTCTTCTGTAATCTTGGAAGCCAACAGCCTCTTCCACCATCTTCAGCTTCTCTTGTGGTGAGATGATGCTAAACTCTTCCACCATATTCTGATGCATTATTATAAGCATGTTATCAGGATTTATACCAAATTCTCTAAAGAGCCTTGTAACTTGGCTCTTATCTATCTCACGATAGTCTGCCTCATACCAGTATGAGCCATCTCTTCTTAAGTAACGAGAGAGCATAAATGTATCTGATTTAGAGAACGGTATAGGCCTCTTGCCATCTTTTGGCTTATTGTCAAAGATTAAAGTTGCCCTTGCTATTTCTTTTCCATGCCTTATCAGATCGCTTAGCTTTCTGCTTCTCTCAGTATAAGCCTGACCCAAAACTACAGATATGGCAATAAGTATTGAGGATTTACCAGCACCATTCGGGCCACAGATTATATTCAGCCCAGGCTTTAAAGGAATCCTTGCATGTTCATAAGACATAAAGTTCTCTAAGATTATCTCATTTATAGTCGCTAACGCTTTAGACTTCTTTCCTGATAACATGCTCATCCCATTTCACCATATTAATTTAAATCAGGTAGATTTAATGATGTTAAACTTATAAATTAAATCTTAAAAAGAGCCTCCCATAAATCTAATGAACTCTTCTTTTGTCCTAAAACTCAAAGCATAGTTATAACTCTTTTCATACCCTATGGTTGAATAAGGTTTCTCCCCATAATCATGTCCAGGATAAATCTCAGTATTATCGTCTAACTCCATCAACTTTAACAAGCTATAATACAATTCTTCAGGATTACCTCCTGGAAGATCGGTCCTGCCACAGCCTCCTACGAAAAGAGTATCTCCAGTTAGCAGCTTTTTGTCTATCAAAAGGCATATGCTCTCAGGGGTATGACCAGGCGTATGAATAACTCTAATCTTTAACTTTCCTATCTCTATTATATCATTATCTTTTACAGATATATCTTTCTTGGCTTTTGCTTTCTCATGCATTATTATCTTGGCCCTTGTCTTTGATGCCAACTCTTCATTAGCCTTTATATGATCAAAATGGGCATGAGTGTTTATTATGTATGCTATTTTTAGATTATGCTTCTCAGCTTCTTTTAATATTTTATCAGCATCATCTGCCGGGTCTATAACGGCAGCAAGACCGGAATCTTCATCTCCTATTAAATAGGTGAAGTTTATCATTTCACCAATAAGCATCTGGACAAAGATCATCTAACATTCTCTTAATTATAAAATTTAAATGCATTTAAACTAATTTATCGAGGATCATGGTAACAGCAGGAAAAGTCTTTGTAGTCAAGGAAGAAATTGATATTGATACAATAGCATCAAAACTTAAGGACTTTAAGACTGAAGAAATTCAAAAATTCGATGAACGTGAACTAAAGCTGATAACGGAGATAAGTGATATAAAGAGAGTTGTAGATGCCCTTCAAGGAAAGTATTCACAAGATCAAGTCATCACCATATATCATAGAGGAGAAAGAATACCAACAGTTAAAACTATAGAAGCTCCCTTCATATTTTCTGATTATCAGGGTAGAATGTTACTAACTATACTGGAGAAGAAGATGCAAGCAAATAGCATTGCAAATCAGATCAGCAAAATATTATTTTTGACTACTGGGCGCATAGTAGAGGCAAGAATAGCTCCAGACGTAATGAGAAAATTTCATGAGCAGAATTTCGAGGATACAAAGGTAGTATTCTTTGATGATGTTGATATTCCTAATGTTAATAAATTATCTCTTTATGGCTCAGGTTTGGCAGATACAACATTATACAACGATTATTGTAGCCATGGTAATGTATGGTACATTGTAATAAAACCGAAGAAGTATGGTTTTATAGTAGGAATAACACGTGACGGAGTGGTAACCATATTCAGCAGAGTAGAGAAAGATGACTTCATAAATTACGTAACAAATGAAATATATCCTTTGATCTCTTAACTCTTTTCTTTCTGTGATCTCAATTCATCTAATATCTTTTTCAAGTAAGGTGCCTCTTCATATCCATGAATGTGTTTTGAGATTGTTTCGTAAACTTCATCTGGCTTACGAACTCCAAACAGGACATAAGAACTTCTTCCTCTCGGGACAGAAATCGTTCTTCCCCCGCTTACTGCAACACCTGCACCAACTCCTTTCTTTAAAGCAGCACCCATACCAGTGGTAACAATTGCTAAATCTTGTCCTAAACCAAAACCTGATGCAGTTATTGGGAATATTGTACCATAGTTAAAAATACGACCGAGAATCCCTTTCGTAAGAGCGATATCGTTAATTTTTCCGTAAGTCAATTCGCGCCTCTTATATGATAAGAACCTCAGTTCAGAGATTATTCTTTGACTTGTGATGTAAAAGGCATGCCCTCTTCGATAGAATTCTGTAAGAATCAAACCAGTAATACTTGCAATGATGGATGGGATTTGCATATAATACGATGGCAGGTTATAAATCGAGACCAAGATTACTCCTAAAACAACCAAGATTAGAGCAAAAAAGAACCATCTCCACGTGATCTTCAAAATTGCAATAGCAAGAAAAGGCAATATAATGCTGATGCCCCAAAATAAGATGAAAAGTTGGTCTTTTAATAGACCTAGCAAAGAGATGCTTTCTAACCATGATAGTATCTGCTCTCTATAAAGAATGAATATGAAGCTTATGATTATCACATAGGAAAATATCATATAGAAATCCAGAAAGGCAAGGGGATGAGGTCTTAAGGAGAGAAAAAGTTCTTCATCCTCATTAAGTTTTAGATTTTTGGATTTATCCATCTTGATCAAAAAGGCTTTACCTTCATTTAAATCTTTACCTGTTATACTCTCTAAACTTTGATTTTAACATGCAGCCTTTTATAATCATATTTTTTCTTACTAACTAAATAAGACTTCATAATCCTCCTCACTTTTTACCCCTAAACCAAGCTCTATAGCTCTTCTTATCTGTGCATAATCCCAAGGCTCTTTATCTAAACTATTGCCCTTGAAGCTTTTTATGATCTTTATGCCCTCCACATCTATTGCAATTCTATCACCACTAGCAAGGATCAATCCTGGCTCCTTAACATCCCCATGGAAAGGTCCTCCTGTTATAAAGCACTTTCTTGCATCCATTATTATCAAATCCGGATGAAAGAGGCTCGCAAGCTCTGCTAACTTTTCCTCTCTTTTCCTTAGGTGTATCCAAGGACGCTCAGCCTTTTTTATGGCACCCATAGTCAGCTTTATGCTCATAGTAAACTTTGTTAAGGAATGAGTCTTGAGGCAAGGCAGGAAGATTATTCTATCTACTTCGTTCATAATCTTTGGTATGCTTGCTTTCTTCAAGTACTTACCATTCGGTACATCAACTTCTATCCATTCATGATCATCAAAAGAATATACTTCAGCTTTAGCCTCCTTTGCAACCTCTAACAATCCTCTAGACTTAAGAATGCTCATTGTATTTAAGGTCATCATTGATGATTCTCCTACTATTACTTTATCTGCTCCATTCTCATACGCTAACTTTATCACTGCCTTGACAAACTCAGGATCGGATGATGCCGGATAAGGGTCTGATGAATTGTAGTTAGGCTTTAGAAGAACTCTCTTTCCCTTTAAATTTAATCTATCCCAACCACCTATCAAATCTACAGCCTTTTCTATACTTTCTTTAAGATTGTCCTTTGCTCTCACTACGCTCAAGAGAACCTTGCCATCTTTTGTGAAAACATTCATCTTCTTATTATAATCGTATCAAAGTTCAATTTTAAGGTTGACTGCTTTTGCTCTAAATTATGCATCAAATAAAATAGTTGACCTTTTTGCCACTTTTATAGATATTATTTTTACTTACTTATGGAACTATCATAAATCAAAGCTATCCTGAACCTTTTAATGAGAAATTCAATTAAACCTATGGATCCTAACTTATTCTCTATGCTCACTGCAATAGGCAAAAGGATAAAAAGAGCTTCAAAGGGGTCTATGCCTTTATTCTCTAAAAGGTTCATTATTAAATTACCCGTCTCTCTGAACTCTTCTGCTTTTTTCCTTATCTCCTCAAAAGTTATCTCACTCATATCTTTCTCTGGGCATTCATTCCTTTAAGCACTTAAAAGCTTTTTGTTCTTAACGCTTTGTTGAAAAATTCTTGGCTAACTTTATAGCTTTACGCATTTACGTTATCTTCTAAATCTTAGAATAAAATTTAGAAATTACATAGTTGAAGTTTAAATAAATTATTAGGTTACTCATTTGCAGCAAAGCAGTTCTTAAGAGGTTAAAATCCTATTCTCCATTTTCTAATATCAGCAAAAGAATGGGAGGCTTTTGAAAGGGTCACTAAAAGACTCTAATTATTTGTTTCTTTTAACTCTTCGATAGTAACCCTACTCATAATCTTAGCCCAAGGAGTTATTCTTCTACGAAAAATTTCATATTAAAGGAATCTGAGTCAAATATCTTCATACAATTTGTCACAAAGCTCTACTATGATGCTAAGTTCTGCTGATGCGGAGCTGAACAATAAGCCTAAGAAGAAATTTCAGCGATACAAATAATTTTTATTAATTACATTAAACTTGAGAAACTTTTTACTTATGTTTCTTGTATTGTAATTATGCTAAAGATAGTCCCTGACGAGCCTGCAGCCATATTGGAGACCCCTTTGAATAAGATTCTCATAATATCTGATCTTCATTTAGGCTTTGAAAAATCGTTATCATCAAAAGGGATAAACATACCATCTCAGACTCAAAAAATCTTTGATAAGTTAAAATCCATAGTTGAAAAATTCTTGGTAGATAAAATAATAATCCTAGGTGATATAAAGCATGGAACTTTGAAGATAGTGCCTCAGGAATGGTTCGATGTTCCTCAATTCTTCTATAAACTAAAGGATCTAGTCAAGTCTATAGAAATTGTTAGGGGAAATCATGATGGAGGCTTGAAAGCATTATTGCCTAAGGGAATAAAAATCCACTCCTCAAGGGGCATATCTATCTTCGATGGTAAAGAATCCTATGCACTTATGCATGGTCATGCATGGCCTTATCCTAATCTTCTCAATTGTGATGTATTGATAATGGGTCATAATCATCTTGTAATTGAGTTTAGAGAGCATGGTTTTAGGATGGTGGAGCCTGTCTGGGTCATGACAAGATTAGATAGGAAAAAGGTAGCTAGATCCTTTCTAAAGTACTTGGGGTTAAAGATTAGTGGCGATCCTATAAAATCATTCAAAAAACATTTTGGCTTTAGCATCGGAGATCCGAAGATAATAATCATGCCCAATTTTAACCCCTTGTTAGGAGGGAATGTTATAAATGTAAATGAAGCAAGCCTTTTAGGTCCTTTGCTCTATTCAAGATGTGTAAAATTGGATGAAGCAGAAATTTACCTATTAGATGGCAGTTACCTTGGGCATTTATCTGATTTGATTTTATGAGCCTTTTGATTCAACCATTTATGGTAATAATTTTACATAATTACCAACTATAGGTATTCTTTCTCTACACTTGGGGCATCTTTTATCGAAAGTTATAGAATACTTGATTATAGAGAAGCCGTATCTCTTTATCAATAATTCATTACAATTGTGACAATAAGTATTCTCAAATCTATGACCAGGGACATTTCCTATGTAGACGTATTGTAAACCTTCCTTTTTAGCAATTTCATGAGCCTTTTCTAAAGTGCTTATAGGTGTTGATGCTCTATCCACCATTTTATATGCGGGGTAGAATCGAGTAAAGTGTAACGGTGTACTTTCGCCTGCTTCTTTTATATGATTTTGAACCAATTCTCTCATGTTAAATTCATCATCGTTAACTCCCGGTATTATCAAATTCACAACTTCTATGTGTAAGCCCATTCTTTTAGCCTCTCTTACATTCCTCCACACTATCTCAACTTTCGCTGCACAAAGTTTCCCTACAGCGTCAGCATTACCCTTCACATCAAACTTTATGGCATCCATCCCAGCTCCTTTCAGTGCTCTTAAAGCTTCTAGTGTCATGTAACCGTTTGAGACATAATTGGCATACATATTTAATTTTCTTGCTAATGGAAATACATCAATAGCATAATCAAACAATAAAGTAGGCTCGTTGAAAGAGAAGGAAACCCCTTGGCATCCCTCCGATACTGCTAAATTTACAAAATCCTCAGGGCTGATGTAATTGGCTTTGTGTGGTTCAGGATAGTATTTGCTTATATCATAATTTTGACACCATGGACATGTAAAGTTACAACTCCATGTCCCAATAGTTAAAGCGTAACTACCAGGATAATAGTGAAAGAAAGGCTTCTTCTCTATAGGGTTTGAAGATATAGATGATATATCACCATAAACTAATGTGTAGAGTTTACCATCTATGTTCGCTCTAGTCCTGCAAAAGCCTAATCCTCCTAAAGGGATATGGCATCTTCTCTCACAAAGATCACAACGAATCCTATCCCCTCTCTTTGTGTATAATGAACTCTCTTTCACGCATCTATATTTTAATAGTTCCTTGTCTTTAATTTCAGCCTTCATTTTTGTAAAAAGGTTAATTAAAATCCCAAATCGCCATATTTATCATTTATGAACAACTTAATTGATTGGAAAATTATATTGATTCAACAAGATATTTAAGATCTAAGGAGTGGGTGTTAGCATGATCTTAACGAAATACCTCAGCCTAAGAACAAAGGGAGAACTTGACATGATAGATATAACGGAGGCTATATCGAATATCATAAACGAGGCTAATGTTAGAAGCGGAATAGTGACAATATTTGTCCCTGGCTCTACAGGAGCTTTGACAACTATAGAATATGAGCCTGGTCTGTTAAAGGATTTCCAAAACATGCTGGAAAGAATAGCTCCAAAGAACATAGATTATGAGCATGAGAAAAGATGGCATGATCACAACGGCCATTCTCATGTTAGAGCATCTTTAATAGGACCGAGTCTAACAATACCCTTTAAAGATAAAAAACTAATTCTTGGCACATGGCAACAAATAGTCTTTATAGAGCTAGATATTCGTAGTAGATCAAGAGAGCTAGTATTGCAAATAATTGGTGAATAATTTTTTAAAATAATTCATATATACTATGATGTTGGATAATATTAGAGGCTTATGAAGGCAGGTTCTAGAAAGAAATGTGTTCGATGTGGTGCAAGTTTCTCTACTATAGCTGATTATGAGAAGCATTTAGAAACTTGCAATGCAGACAAGACTAGAAAAAAAGCTGAGGTTATATCAGAGAAGTTAAAGGAAGCGTATAAGGAATTCGAGTAAAATATTACCCAAATTTATTCAAGATTTGAATAACTTCTTCATCGCTTGTCTGCTCAAAGTTTTCGTAGAACTGTCCAATGGCAAAGAAAGGCTCAGGAGTCATTAAACAAATTACTCTGTCGGCATCTTTTCTTAACTCTTCTATAGTGTCTATTGGTCCTACAGGTATGGCTAAAACTATCAAAGCTGGCTTTCTTTTCCTAATAGATGCTATAGCCGCTCTTATAGTAGCACCAGTAGCTACACCATCGTCTATTAGTATTACGATTTTTCCCTTTATAGGAACTCTGGGCTTATCCCCAAGATACTTTTGAATCCTTCTTTTGATCTCTTCCTCTTGGCGTTTTACTTCAGCTTTTATATAATCATCTGGCACTCTCAGGTATTGTAGTATATCCTGATTCAAAATGGTTGTACCATCTTCTGTAACAGCACCAATGGCAAGTTCAGGCTGGTCTGGTGCACTTATCTTTCTTGGTATTATAAGATCAAGGGGTGCATTTAATGCCTTAGCCACCTCATATGCTACTACGACCCCTCCTCTTGGAATTGCCAATATTACAGGATTCTTATCCTTGTATTCTGATAGAGCCTTAGCAAGTAATCTTCCTGCTTCTTTACGGTCTTTAAACATAACCCTCATCTACATTATGATTTTTCTTCAAATAACTATAAGACCTTATAGTTAAAAGCGTAATTGAGCAAATTTATGGCTTAATTCTCGGAGCTTGCTATTCTCATGTTAAAATTTTGCTCGATAGTGAATATCTTAATTAAGCCATAAAGCATAAATTTTTTAAAAGCGAGTAAAAATAAAGTTTAGATAGCCTCGGTGGTGTAGCCCGGTCTAGCATAGGACGCTGTCACCGTTCTGACCCGGGTTCAAATCCCGGCCGAGGCGCCATTTACTTTATTTTTACATATTCATGATTCTAATCGAGTGTTGTAAGAATTTACTGGTGCAATAGATAAAAATTCTTATGTGGTGGACAAAAACGGTCTAAAGCTGATTAAGAACAGGGAAGAGTTAGATGAGAAGATAAGACGATGGACAAGGTTGGAAGGATTTAGCAAAAAGAGCCAATCAGTTAAAGAAAAAGAGAGGATGGTCAAAAGAAGTCTTTTGCTAACTAAGCTTAAAGATTTTAGGTATTTTAAAAAGAAATTAAGAATACGATTGATATCTTGAACTTATTTTTGGTAAAGAATTGCCAGACTTTTGAACACTTGATCGTTGTTACGTTCCCACTTCATTTTCTGATTGGCATCGTGGCTTAAATAAACAAGAATTATTTATTAGAGAACTGGAGCGCATCCTTTAAAGTGAATCTATTTTCATATAACGCTTTCCCTATTACAACACCATAAGCACCTATACTCTTTAATACGGATAAATGCTCGAGCTTGCTAATGCCTCCAGCGGCTATTATTCTTGCTTTCTTAATCTCACATACCTTTGATAATATCTTAAAATCAGGACTGGTCAAAGTTCCATCTCTTTTTATCGATGTAACCAAGAAGAACTTTACTCCAAGATTGAGGAAATTCGTAATAGCTTCGAAAATATCAAACTTTGAAGGAACCTTCCAACCCTTTAGCATAACTTCTCTTCCATAATGATCTAGAGATACTATAATCCTTTCATCGCTATATTCTTCTAAAAGCTTAGTTAATGCTTCTTCATTCTCAAAAGCCATGGTTCCAATTATTATTCTTTTTACTCCTATGCTGAATAACTTTCTTGCTATGTCGATACTTCTTATACCCCCACCAACCTGAAAGTTTACACCAAGGCTCTTGACCATTTCTTCTATTATTGGTAGATTACTGCCAGAACCTAAAGCTGCATCCAAGTCTACTATATGAATAATCTTTGCACCATTATTCATCCAAATCTTAGCCACGTTTAAAGGGTTACCTAGGGATGAATAGGATTTTGATAGCCTTGGATCTCCTCTAACTAGCCTTACCACTTGGCCATCTTTCAGATCGATGGCTGGTATCACTTCCAATCTAGGTTTACCTTTTTATCAGTTTTACAAAATTCTTTAAGATGATCTGACCTGCTTCGCTAGATTTTTCAGGATGAAATTGCATACCATAAAGATTCTTATAAGCTAATATAGATGGGAATTTTACTCCATAATCTGTCTCAGTAATTATTACATCTTTTCTTGAAGGCAAAGGATAGTATGAATGTACGAAATAAACATAAGAATTATTGGCTAAGCCTTCTATTATCTCGTTATACCTAACTATTCTTAAGTTATTCCAGCCCATATGAGGAATCTTAACTTGCCTTGGTAGCCTAATTACTTTTCCTGGAATCAAGCCTAAGCCTTCTCCCTTTCCTTCCTCACTCTCTTCGAAGAAGATCTGCATTCCTAAGCATATGCCCATGATAGGCGTGCCTGAGTCTATTATATCGAATATCTTTTCCCTAAATGTTCCTATATTCTCCATCGCTTCTGTGAAACTCCCAACACCAGGTAAGATCAAGCCATCTACGTTCTTTTTCAATTCATTTATCGTCACTATTTTTGGATTAGCTTCTATCCTTTTTAATGCACATTCTAAGCTGAAGAGGTTTCCAACACCATAGTCCAAGATTTCTATGTCCATTATATGGCACCTTTAGCACTTGGGATGCTTTTTCTTCTCGGGTCTAGAGATGCTGCTTGCCTAAGAGATAAAGCTAGAGCTTTAAAGACCGCCTCAACTTTATGGTGATCATTTGATCCATATTGAACTTGTAAGTGCAAGTTTGCCTCTAGGGATGAGGATAGTGATCTAAGAAAATGGTATATATCCTCAGTCTTAATATCTTCTATCACCTTACCTTCTACTTTTAAATCAATCACGCTATAAGGTCTTTTTACAAGGTCTATAGCAGCAATTGCAAGAGAGCAGTCCATAGGTACTATGCTTGATCCAAAGCGATTAATCCCTTCACGATTCCCCAAAGCTTTCTTTAGAGCTTCTCCTAAACCTATGGCCACATCCTCTATTAAATGATGATTCAAATCTCCTTTAGCTGTAATGCTAATATCAATTAGGCTATGAGTGGATAACGTTTTTATCATATGGTTAAGGAACTTTAATCCAGTCTTTACATCACTTTTCCCTATACCATCTAAATTCACTTTCACTTTAACTTCTGTCTCACTCGTCTTTCTTTCGAATTCGGCTTCACGCAAAGCTTCTCCCCTCCTTTATAATTTTTAGAACAGATGGTAACTCTCTTACCGAAGGCAGGATTAAATCTGCTCCTTTCTTAATGAAATCTGTCTTTTGTTCATTCTTCATAAGAGAGTGGGCATATACCCCTCCAAATAAATAACATGCTTTAATTTCATTCGCAAGCTCTACCATCATGAGATCCTCCATAGAATCGCCAAGATACAAAGCAAAATTAAAAGGCATAAGACCTCTTGCACATTTTATTAAAGAGTAAGGATTTGGCTTGCTCAAATCGATAATCTCCCCTTTCTCTCTTGCTCTTCTCTCAGCTTCATCTATATCCTCAAGGAATGCTTTAGCCTCTGGTCTAAACTCATTTAACAAATCTTTCATAGTGTATTTTGTGGCAGCAATGGGCCTTCCTGATGCTATTCCAAAGTTTGATTTGCCAATCAGAGATGAAATCTCTTTTAGATTTTCTCTATCAATTATTATTCTCTCGTTATCTATCAATCCCTTACCTTTATGAAATTTACAATCCAAGCCATAAATCTCTTTAAAGAGATTACACCCTAAGAATTTCTCCTCGAAGATGGTTGTTACAAGGCTATCTCCAACACTTCCATATGGGGAGAGAATATCTCTACCATAACGTAAAATTTCAAGATCATCCTCCATTGCCAAAGAATTTGTAGCCAACTCTTCGAAGGATTTAAAGCTAGATGAGCTTACTATCCCTGCCAGTTCAATCAATCTCTTTGAAGATTCTTCTGAGATTTTAAAGCCAATATTTTTGATTTTCTCCTTTAGACACTTTTCAACCATAATCAACCTGTCTAAAGGTTCATTAGTGAATTTAAAAAGCTCTGAATCAATGGTTCTTTTTAATTGCTCTTTTGCTTCTTTCGGAATAGCTGTAAGAGCAAGCAAAGATATAGTGTAAGATACAGCCCAGTCGTTGTTAAATCTACCACCTTTCTTAAGTTGATAGATCAAATTGTCCAACAACTTTTCTTCAATTCTCAACCCTGTTAACCTATTGAATATGTAGTTGACAGTCTCTTTTATAGCCATCAAATAAGATTTTGTTACATCTATGAGCACTCCGTCACAGTCAAATATTATTGCATCTACCTTTGCCAACTTTTCGATACTATCCTTTTTTACAAAAGCGTGATTATTATTCAATTGTATTATTGTATAATTTTCTTTCCACATAAAATTATTCACTTATTGACACAAGAGCCTCTATTAAACGATCGTTCATATATGGCAATCCTACAGTTACTCTTAAGCAACCCTCAAAGTTCAATACTTTGCCTATCTTTCTCACCAATATGCCTTTGCTAAAAAGTTCGTTGAAGACTTTTTCATAAGGCTTCATTACTTGGAAGAGAATGAAATTAGCATCAGATTTGAAAGCCCTTACACCTTTTATACTGTTAAGCCTTTTTATCAATTTTTCTCTTTCTTCCTTTAATCTTTCTATACTCTCCTTAAATATATCAACCATCTCAAGGACTTTTAAAGCTAATTTTAACCCAATACAATTTAAAGAGTAAGGCAATTGGGCATATTCAAAGATAGCAGTCGATGTTTCACTATTGGATAAAGCATATCCTATTCTTAGACCAGCAAGACCAAAAGCTTTTGAGAAGGTCCTAGTCACAATAAGGTTTTCATACTCTTTTACTAATTTTACCAATGAATTTTTTGCAAATTCTACATAAGCCTCGTCTACCAAGACTAGACCAGGAAAGCCCTCAATAACAGCTTTTACATCTTCCAATTCGAATTGATTGCCCGTTGGATTATTTGGAGAACAAATAAAACATATTCCCTTATTGCCTTTTGCTGATTCTAAAATGCCCTTAACATCTAGAGAAAAGTCCTCTTTCAATGGTATTTCAAAGTATTTTACCCTCAAATGATTTGCAGACCATTTATACATAGAATAGGTAGGCTTGATCGATATAGCAATACCATCTTTTCCTAAGAAGGTCCTGATGATAAGATCTATTATCTGATCGCTCCCATTGCCTAAAATTACATAATCAGGAGGTAAACCGACATACCTCCCTAGAGCATTCTTTAGTTCTGCCTCTCCTTCCTTTGAATAAAGCCTTAAATCAACCTCGTCAATAACATCATTCAAAATAGAACGAAGAAAATCTTTTGACAAAAAAAGGTTCTCGTTCTGGTTCAATTTGATTACCTTCTCAGTTTCAATCCCTGTTTCTAATGCTGCATCTAAAACTGATTCTGGCTTTACATATTTAGCAAAGGATTTGATTTCTCTTAATTTACTTTGAAGCCATTCTTTCGAATCCTTGTCCATGGTATCACGCTAAACGAAATTAGATTTCTGAAGAAATATCTTTGACTCTTTCCTCAACAGCAATGGCATGGTTTATCAATCCTTCTTTACGGGCTAAAGTGCTAATAGGTTTAACTATCTTAAGCAAACCTTCCTTTGAGCATTTTACTACACTTACTCTCTTCACAAAGTCTATCACAGAAAGGTTTGAGTAGACCTTGGCAAAGCCTCCTGTAGGTAATATATGATTCGTCCCGATGCAATAGTCACCAGCAGATACAGGACTATAATGACCCAAAAATATCATCCCAGATGATACTATCTGCTTAGCAATCTCATCAAATTCCTTTGTTATTATTTCTAAATGTTCAGGAGCAAAACCGTTCACAAACTCTATTGCCTCATTCATATTATCACAAATTACAATAAAGCCATTTTGAGTTAGGGCCTTTTTAATTGTATCTGCCCTTTCAAGACTTGCCATAATCTTCTCTAACTCTGATGTAATTTTACTTGCTAAATCCCTTGATGTGGTGACCAGTCCACAAATGCTATCAGGGGAGTGCTCAGCTTGTGAAATAAGATCAAGGGTAATGAATTTTGGATTTGCTGAATCATCAGCAAGTATCAGTATTTCACTAGGACCTGCTGGCATATCTATGGCTACATCCTTAGACGCTAATATTTTAGCAGCAGTTACATATTTATTTCCAGGCCCTACTATCTTCTTAACAGGTTTTATACTTTCAGTCCCATAAGCTAAAGCTGCTATAGCATGAGCCCCTCCTATCTTGTATATCTCATCCACTCCACAAATGTCTGCAGCTACAAGGATTATTGGATTCAGATTTCCATCACTCATAGGAGGTGAGCAAACGGCTATTCGGGGCACTTTTGCAACTTTTGCCGGAACTACCGCCATAATGAGGCTACTTGGGTATGGTAAAGAACCTCCTGGAACATAACAACCTACACTTTCAATAGGCAGCGCTGAATTAGTTACTTGAACGCCTTCATCATGCCATTTGAACTCTAACCTTTTTAGTATAGCTTTTTGAAAATCCTCAATTCTTCTTTTTGAGAATTTTAAAGCTGAAATTTCGTCTTCTTTAACGCTCTCATAAGCCTTATCTATCTCTTCTCTCTCAACTTTAAATTTCTCAATGTTAACCTTTACTCCATCATACTTTTTTACGAAATTTGCCAAGGCTTTATCACCGTTCTTTCTAACTTCATCCATTATCTCCTTGACATAGTCCTCTATCTCACTAAACCACTTTAGTGAATGATGTGATCTCTCTTCAAGAATTTGGCGAGGCACGTCTGAAACTTTCCACGATCTTATTATGGTCTATCACCTTTCTTCTTTTCAAAAATTTCATCAAGAGATAGAACTTGTCTTGGTTCATAAACTACAAGACCTTGAGCTAACTTTCTTAACTTTGGCAAAAGCTCCATGAAGATGTTTTTCTCTATAACTGTATTTACAGAGTACCAACCTTTCTCTGAAAGAGGAGACACTGTAGGCCTTTTAAGAGCTGGCAATTGCCTCAAAAGTTCTTGTAAATTTGTCTCGCTTACATTGACAAATATGTGTAATTTCTTTCTTCCATCAACTACCCCTTTTAATAATGTGAGTATATCGTAAATCTTTTCCCTCTTCTCAACATCTTTTAAAGCGTCTTTATTTGCTATTAAATATGCTGTAGATTCAGATATAGTTTCGATGATTTTGAGATTGTTTTGTTCAAGAGTCGTACCAGTCTCTGTTACATCAACTATAGCGTCCGCAGTTTCTGGCGGCTTGGCTTCTGTTGCTCCAAAAGATAGAAAGACGCTCACGCTAGGGTTATTTCCTATCCTCCACCATGGAGTTATGACCAAAGGATCGAGATGGCCATAGCAGTCTTTATATTTTGGATTCGACTTTAAGTACGAGACAGTGGTGTTAAGGTATTCTGTTGAAATTCTTAATTCTTTCTTCTCCTTCCAGAATTCCTCTATGAGTTGAGAAAGCGAATTTATATTCCAAGGCTTAGGAATCGCTAATACAAGCTTGATCGCTCCATACTCTAAATTTAAAAGAACCTCCACATCAGAATTTGTCTCTTTTATCCAATCTAATCCAGTTATACCTATATCCTGAAGACCTTCTGCAACATAGATTGGTATTTCTTGAGGTCTAAGTATTCTAGGCTCTATCCCAGGATCGTTTATAGATGGGCGATAAGTACGCTCCTGTCCTGATAACTTGTACCCTGCTTTACTAAGAATTTCATAAGTAGCACTTTCAAGGGAGCCTTTAGGAAGAGCAAACCTAACCTTTTTCAATCCTTATCATCCTTCTTAAATATGAATTCTTGGGGATTTTTATAAAGAGCAAATCATTCCTAATAGGAGAGTACTTTAGAGTACAGCGACAATCCCTTATGAACTGAATCCCCCACTTTTATCACTTAGACCTTGAGATATTTTCTTTCTATATAAACCTATTGTAGGATGATAATGTTAAGATAAGCTTGAAATTTTTTAAGCCATTATTTCATCTTGGCATCATCAATAATTTTGTAAACTTAATCAGTAGTTTCTAAGGCTATTGGACCATAATAACCACAGGCTTTGCACTTATACTCTTGTGGAATAAGCCATCCACCAAAAGGTGAGGCTATCTCAAGATCACTTAAACATTTAGGGCAAAGCTTTCTTTTCTTTATTGGAGCATGATGCAATCTTAGCTTCAAACCGTTATCAAAGCTATCTTCTTGCAAGAAACTCATTCACTTCATTGAACTTCTATCGAAGATTCGTTAAAGCCTAACCAAACCAGCTCTTCTTTAACATTATCTCTATGGTCTCCTTGCAAGAGTATGTAACCATTTTTTACGGTTCCGCCACAAGCCAATTTCGTTTTCAACTTTTGCGCTATTTTGTTCAAATCTGTCCGCTTTGGGTTTAAGCCCTCGATTATAGTGGTAGGTTTGGAGAATCTTCTCATCTCAAGACGAATTACAATTCTTGTATCGCCTTTTTCTAACTCTTCACAAACGCAAAGATCGAGAGGTAGACCACATCTTTTACATACGTTTGTCATGTATCGGCCTCCGAAATATTCGCTAAATCACTCTTTAGTGCATGATAATTCTTATGTTTGGATGATCCTCTGCTAAAGAGGCAATCTTTGTGTGTTAGTCTATTTTTTTCTTGTTTTGTTCTCATAGATATTTTGGCTTGATTTCTATAGTAGACTCCCAATATCTCCTCTGATTAATGATGAACATAGTTGTTATTTAAATATTTATGGTAACAGTTGTTCAATAAGATTCGAAAAAGATAGGCTTTATTCTAAAAGGGGTGAAATCAAATCGCAAGTCTTTATGAAGAGCAAATAAAGAAGGAAATAATCGAAGGGATGAGAGATCTTTATTTAAGAAAACTTGTAACGAGTACAAGTGGAAATATAAGTGTAAGAATCCCTGATTCAGAATTTATTTGGATTACTCCCACAGGTCCAAAAAAACCTAAGCTAAAAGAAGGCGATCTTGTCAAAATAGACTTCAATGGCAAAATATTAGAAGGTAGCAACATACCGTCCAAAGAGTGGCGTACGCATATAGAGATTTTTAAAGCAAGAAAAGACGTCCACGCGATAGTTCACACTCATAGCCCTTTCACCATAGGTGTCACTATGATTAGCAAAAAGTTTAAGCCTGTTACAGCGGAAGCATCTATTCTTTTGAGAGGAGTTGCCATACTACCTTTCAAAAGGCCTGGTTCTGAAGAACTAAGTAAGTTAGTAGGCAAGAATATTGTTGGTAAAAATGCTTTGATACTAAGAAGGCATGGTGTTATAGGCGTAGGCTCAGATTTGAATGAGGCTAAATCTATTGTTGAGGTTATTGAGGATGATGCTATTGTTCAGACAGTGATGAGAGTATTTGGTAAGAGCGCGTTAAAACATTAGGCTTTCTTATCCTTTTATTAATTCTTACAAAATGGGTTGTTACTAATATTCTTGAAAATTGTTCTTGTTATATTCACATTAGAAAAATTCTCAGATTGCCAGAATTCCTATATGTGCCTTTTTCAACTCATTTTGATGTAACTCTGGCTATTCTTTTTTGCCTTGATTGATATAAAAATTGGATGAACCAGAAAAAATCTAAATAAGATCATGCAATAGATACTTTAGAAGGCGAGCGATTTGTCATCAAGTCTTGCTCCTGAGATCTATCAATTCTTAATGATATTAGGTATATTATTCATCATAATCGGTCTTGCTTTAGTTCTACTACCAATAATTGCAGATTATTTTTCATTAATAGAAAAGCTTGAGAAGTTACCACCCATTCTCATCTATGTTTATAGGAGTGATAACTTTTACTTTGTGACTTCTCCCTTACTGATATTGATAAGCCTAATTTTATTGATATTATATATGATTAAATGAAAAGTTTACTAATTAAAAAATGATCAAGATAAGTATGGGCTATAGGTTTCTGAAAAAGCTGACAAGGGTTGAAGATGCTATAGCTCTTGTTTCAAAAAAATTGATGATAAAACTGGGCATAGAAGAGATAAGTTTTGATGAAAGCTTAGGCAGAGTATTGGCAGAGGATATTATTTCAAATTTTGATGAACCTTTAATAGATAAATCGGCTCTTGAGGGGTACGCTATTAGAGGAGCAGATATTCTATTAGCTTCCCAGTATTCTCCAGTAAGATTGGAAGTAATAGGAGAGGTCAGGATAGGAGAAATTCCAACAATGAAGGGGGCTCAAGGAAAGGCTGTCAAGATAGCTACAGGGGCAGCTTTACCTGACGGCTTTGACACAGTAGTTCCAGTAGAGTATGTAAAGGTTTTAAATGATGAGATTGAGATATTGAAGAGCTTTCCTATAGGAGATAATGTCATTAAAAGAGGAGAGGATTTTAGGGAAGGTCAAATAATGCTAAGAAAAGGCAAGATAATAAACCCTTTTGATATATCTATGCTTTCTTTGCTAAGAAAGATCAGGGTCAAAGTTCTTGAAAAGTTGAGAATAGCTATAATCCCTACAGGAAGCGAGATAATAGAGCCTAGTGAAGCAGGAGATGCTTACAAGACCGTTAATACAAATTCCTACACATTATATGCTTTATGTAAAGAGCCGTGGATGGAGCCTCATCGCCTAGAGATTGTTAAAGATGATCTTGAAGCCCTTACAAGAATAATTAAATCATCCATAGAAAATCACCATGCCCTCATAATCACAGGAGGCACTTCGGTAGGCGAGTTAGACCTTGTTCCTGAAGCAGTTCAAAAGGCTGGAAAGGTTGATTTGATGATAAGAGGGGTAGGAATTCAGCCTGGAAGAGCCACTGGAGTAGCGGTTGTAAATGGTAAACCTGTCTTCATGCTTTCAGGTTTTCCTGTTGCCTGTGTTACAGGATTTATAGCCGTTGTCAGACCCTTGCTATATAAGATAGTTAACGCTTTAGAACCTCCCAGACCTGTTGTGAAAGCAGTACTTAAGTCCAAAGTTTCTTCTAGCCTTGGCGTAGCCAAATATGTAAGGGTAAAGGTGAAAAAGATAGGTGAAAAACTCTTTGCTGAGCCAGTCAGAGTTACAGGCTCTAGTGCATTATCCTCACTTACAGAATCTAATGGTTTTCTTGTAATACCACCAGAGTCAGAAGGATTTGATAGCAATTCAGAGGTAGAAGTAATTCTTTATAGTTCAATACAAGAGCAAGGATAGAATTGAGCAGAGTAGTATTTAAAAAACTAGTTACTGTTGAAGAGGCTCTTAAGGCTTTATATGATCATGCAAAGCCTCACTGTTTAGGATTCGAGGAAGTGAAGATTACCGAAGCTTATGGAAGAATATTAGGTGAGGACATAATAGCAAGAATCGATCTACCACCTTTTTCACGGGCTATTGTTGATGGCTATGCTGTTAGGGCAGTAGATACATCTTTTGCATCTGAAGTAAATCCTGTGAGACTTAAAGTGGTGGGTAGAGTATCTGCTGGCGAAGATTCTTCATTAGAAATCAATGAGAAGGAATGTATTGAGATAGATACAGGAGCCATCATTCCAAGAGGTGCTGATGCTGTAGTCCGTGTTGAAGATACCTTAATAGATGGGAATTATATCATAATTAACAATTCTGTTGGCAAAGGCTCAGGTTTAACGACTTTAGGCTCAGACGTTTATCACGGTCAACTTGTTATGAGTGAAGGTGAGGAGCTTACAGCAGAAAAGATAGGAGTATTAGCAGGTTTAGGCTATGATAAAGTCAAAGTATTCTTAAAGCCTAAAGTTGCCATATTTTCTACAGGAAATGAGCTCATAGAGCCAGGCTTGGAAATAAAAGCGTCGAAGATATACGATGTAAATCAATACTCCATAGGAGCTTTAGTACAAAAGTCTGGTTGCACGCCAGTTTATCTTGGCATTAAAAGGGACAATCTTGAGGAAATTCGTGGAGCTGTAATAGAGGGATTAAAAATTGCTGATGCTATAATAATGTCAGGTAGCACTTCAGCTGGAGTTAGTGATTTAGCCTATAAAGTATTTGAAGGGCTTGGAAGTCCAGGCCTTATCGTTCATGGGATTACGGCAAAACCAGGAAAACCTACTATAATAGCAGTAATAGAAGATAAGCCCATATTTGGGTTACCAGGCTTTCCAGTCTCAGCTTTGATAATTTACAATTTGATCGTCGATCCTTTTTTAAGAGCTTTATCAGGGAAGAAGCCTGAAGTTAAGAAAAAAATAAGGGCAAATTTGGCAGTAAGGTATGTATCAGAGAGGGGCCGAAGAGAGTATCTTCCAGTATTCTTAAAGCATAGCAAAAAGGGTTTGATGGCAATACCTATCCTTGGAGGCTCTGGCGCAATAGCATCTTTAAGTTCTGCTGATGGAATTTTAGAAATTCCAGAAAACTTAGAGCTGATAGAGAAGGATGAGAGAATTAGCATAGAGCTCTTTCCAGGTACGAAAATATCTGATCTCATAGCTGTTGGAGATTTAAGTCCTATATCACAAATCATATTAAGCGAATTGAGAAAAACAGGAGCAAAGGTTAGAGAGGAGTTTAGAGGACTTGAGCATGGCTTGGCATGGATGAGGGATGAGATTGCAGATTTATTGGTAGCATGTATGCCTAAGAACAACAAGGAATTCCTACATAAATCAGAAATTTCTCCCAAAATTAAAAAAATCAAAAGCTACACCATGGATATGGTCTGGGCTTTTTATGGTGATGGGATTAGTTCAGGTTCAACTTTCATTTTGCCTAAAATTGGTTCAGGATTGAGAAATTACGCTGAAGATAAAATCAAGAGTATGGTGAAGAATTTTGATTTGATTGAGGTATGGTCATACGGTGCTGC
>Ga0209225_1000569_pt1 | contig 41208 bp, 36 predicted proteins | sample WasSprMetagenome_FD_184732 | JGI IMG/M metagenome (GOLD analysis project Ga0209225, IMG submission 184732) | Sulfidic aquatic microbial communities from Washburn Spring, Yellowstone National Park, USA - WS (SPAdes) (version 3) | ecosystem: Environmental > Aquatic > Thermal springs > Hot (42-90C)... | reverse complement strand
CTGACGCGCTGAGAGGAGGTGCATGGCCGTCGCCAGTTCGTGCCGTGAGGTGTCCGGTTAAGTCCGGAAACGAACGAGACCCCTACCTCTAGTTGCTAGTAGGTCTCTGCGGAGACCTACGCAATACTAGAGGGACTGCCGGCGTTAAGCCGGAGGAAGGGAGGGGCTACGGCAGGTCAGTATGCCCCGAAACCCCTGGGCTACACGCGGCATGCAATGGTGGGGACAGAGGGTTCCAACCCCGAAAGGGGAAGGTAATCCCTAAACCCCACCTAAGTTGGAATCGAGGGCTGCAACTCGCCCTCGTGAATACGAAATCCCTAGTAACCGCGTGTCACCATCGCGCGGTGAATACGTCCCTGCCCCTTGCACACACCGCCCGTCGCTCCACCCGAGTCGAGGTTAGGTGAGAATTGGTCTGCGCCAATTCGAACCTTACCTCGGCAAGGGGGGAGAAGTCGTAACAAGGTGGCCGTAGGGGAACCTGCGGCCGGATCACCTCCTTGGGAGGTACGGTAGGCTGCAGGCGAAAGGTGTTTGCTAGCCTACTAATTTAATGCAACTCCAGAGTACAATACTCTGGGGTGAAGGGCAGAGGAGGTAAAAATGCTCCTATGAGTGCCGCACATAGGCTATAGCGCTAACTAGATTAGCTCTAAATATAGCTTACATAGTCTAAGCTACCTGGTGGATGGCTTGGCTCGGGCGCCGACGAAGGACGCGGCAAGCAGCGATATGCCCCGGGTAGACGCATGCAGTCTTTGAACCGGGGATCTCCGAATGGGAATCCTGCTGGAGGTTATTAACCTCCAGCGCCCCGTAAGGGGTGGGAACCCCCCGAACGGAAACATCTTAGTAGGGGGAGGAAAAGAAACCAAAATGGGATTCCCTTAGTAGGGGCGACCGAACGGGGAAAAGCCCAAACCGAACCCTACATCGAAAGATGTAGGGGATGTAGGGTTAACGGGCTCAGCCTCCTCCTCGTTTAGGAAGCTGAAGTGGCCTGGAATGGCCCGCCGTAGAGGGTGATAGCCCCGTAAGCGTAACTAAACAGGAGAAGGGCTGAGATCCCAGAGTACCATGGCCTGGTTTGGCTGTGGGAAGTTGGGAGTCACCGACTTCCAAGGCTAAATACGTCCCGAGACCGATAGCGTACTAGTACCGTGAGGGAAAGCTGAAAAGAACCCCGGAAGGGGGGTGAAAAGAGCCTGAAACCAGGTAGCTACATACGGTACGGCTCTTAAGGAAGGATCCTTCTCGAAGGAAAACTTGGCAACAAGTGAGTACGAAGAGAAGGGGACCGGGGTCGTTCCGTCCGTTTGGAACCACGGGCCGGGGAGTTCATAGTCGTGGCGAGCCTAAATGGTTAATCCATGAAGGCGAAGCGAAAGCGACAGCCCGCAACTAAAACCTCTACTCTATATTCTGAGTATGAAGAGAAGATGATTACATCAGAATATAGAGCAAGTTTTAGTGAGGGGCGGGGTCTTAAGGGCCCTAGTCACGACTATGATAACCCGAAACCGGGCGATCTAGGCCTGGGCAGGATGAAGTCAGGCGAAAGCCTGATGGAGGTCCGAAGGGGTGCTGACGTGCAAATCGCTCCCTTGACCTGGGCCTAGGGGCAAAAGACCAATCTAGCCCGGTGATAGCTGGTTCCCCCCGAAGTGGGTCGCAGCCCAGCCCATCCGGAGGTGTCCCATAGGGTAGAGCTCTGATAGGGAAGTAAGAGACCGAAAGGTCTCACTTCCCTTTCAAACTTCGAATCTATGGGAACCGTAGAAGGATGGAGACGGGCTCTGCGGGATAAGCCTGCAGGCCGCAAGGGGAACAACCCAGACTGGGGTTAAGGCCCCAAAGTCCTGGCTAAGTGTCAAGCTGAAAAGGCGTCCTCGGCCGTAGACAGCGGGGAGGTAGGCTTAGAAGCAGCCACCCTTTAAAAAGTGCGTAACAGCTTACCCGCCGAGGCCGAGGGCCCTGAAGATTGCCGGGACTAAGCCAGGCGCCGAGACCCCAGGACACAGCTCATATGAGCTGTGATTCGGTAGGGGGGCGTGCCGTTAGGGCAGAAGCTGGTCTGTGAAGACCAGTGGACCTAACGGTAGTGCAGATCCCGGCGTCAGTAGCAGCGTAGCCGGGTGAGAATCCCGGCCACCGAAAGGGCTAAGGGTTCCTCGGCAACGCGTCGTCGACCGAGGGTTAGCCGGTCCTAAGGGGAGGCTTAACCGCTCTCCCCGAAAGGGAAGCCGGTTAATATTCCGGCGCCACGGAGATACGTACGGCAACGTAAGCTCAACCCTTAGCCTTAGGATAGGCTGAGCAGGGTTACCGCCCTGCTTAACTGCTTAAACCCGGGAAGTACCGTAATGGTGAGAACCGGGTGAAGGCAGGAATAGCCCTCCAATGGAGGGTTCAGCCGATTCCTAGGGTCCATGAAAAGGGGTTGAGAAGGATTCTCCGTGTCCGTACCGAGAACCGACACTGGTGCCCTGGGTGAGAAGCCCAAGGTGTGTCGGGTAACACCAGGCTAGGGAACTCGGCAAATTGGCCCCGTGCCTTAGGCATAAGGGGTGCCTGGAGCCTTAGGTGAAAAACCTGGGGCTCTAGGTCGCAGTGACTAGGGGGTCCCGACTGTTTAACAAAAACATAGGTCCCCGCAAGCCCGAAAGGGTGTGTACGGGGGCTGAATCCTGGCCACTGGCGGTCCGTGAAACCCGGGTCCAACCGGGCTAAGCGCCGCCGAAGGCCGGGAGTAACTCTGACTCTCTTAAGGTAGCCAAATGCCTTGTCGGGTAAGTTCCGACGTGCATGAATGGATCAACGAGGGCCCCACTGTCCCAGCCTGGTACCCGGCGAACGCACGCACCCAGTGAACAGGCTGGGAACTCCCGGCGGGGAGAGAAGACCCCGTGGAGCTTTACTGCAGCCTGCCGTTGAGGTACAGCTATAGATGCAGAGCGTAGGCGGGAGCCCTTGAAGCAGTCTCTCCGGGGACTGTGGAGGCGCCAATGTAACACCGCCCATCTATGGCTATACCTCTTACTGAGACGTTAGGTCTCAGGACACCGGCAGGTGGGCAGTTCGGCTGGGGCGGCACGCCCTTGAAAAGATAACAAGGGCGCCCAAAGGTCGGCTCAAGCGGGTCAGAACTCCGCTGTAGAGGGCAAGGCCAAAAGCCGGCCTGACCGGTTCCTTAACAGTAAGGGAACCGGAGGCGAAAGCCAGGCCTAGCGACCGCTCGTGCCCCTTTCGGTGGGGGCCGGGCATGACAGAAAAGTTACCCCGGGAATAACAGGATCGTCGCGGGCGAGAGCCCCCATCGACCCCGCGGTTTGTTACCTAGATGTCGGCTCTTCCCATCCTGGGGGTGCAGCAGCCCCCAAGGGTGAGGCTGCCCGCCTATTAAAGGGGAACGTGAGCTGGGTTCAGACCGTCGTGAGACAGGTCGGTCTCTACCTGCCGGGAGCGCTGGCTGCCTGAGGGGAAGGTGCCCTCAGTACGAGAGGAACGGGGTGCCGCGGCCTCTAGTTTACCGGTTGTCCGGTAGGGCATTGTCGGGTAGCCACGCCGTAGGGGATAAGGGCTGAAAGCATCTAAGCCCGAAACCCTCCCCGAGACGAGGCAGCCATTCCCCAGCAATAATATAGGGTGGGTGACCGCCCTTATGCTGGGGACGAGGACCCCTGTAGAATACAGGGTTGATGGGGTGGGAGTGTAAGCACCTAGACCATCAGGTCGAGGTGTTTAGCTCACCACTCCCAATAGTCCGAGTATGTAAGCTGTATTTAGAGCTAATCTAGGCGAAAATATAGCCTATGTGCGGTAGATTTATAAATCTATTTATAGATAAATTTAGGCGGACCAGTATCAGGCGTCGGGCATATTAATTGCCTGGGGAAGCTCCACCCATCATGTGGGACCACAGTGCCGTGAGGCACAGGGTGAAAGCCCTGGCTCCAGTACAGAAAAACACCTCCACCTCAAGATGTAAATGAAACAGGACATACCGGCAGCGATGCCGGTTTAAAGCTGTTGATTATGGAGGTGGAACGGGTGAAAGTCTGACCTGTGGGATGAAAGGCGGATTAGATCGATGAGATCCCACACGAGATCTAGATAGGCCGATTAGACGAATCCTAATTACAGAAGGTGGGCTATACTGGTCCGCCTCCATAATTTTATTAAGTTCTTTAGGTTATTATTTTTCATAAGTCTAAAATCATAATACATAAAGTTAGGATATTAATTAGTATTTATTATAGTCACTTGATATTTCTCGGCATTTTTCTTAATTTTTCAAGAGCTTCAAGCCATAATAATAACTCCTTTACATACTCATAAAGCTTATCATCGTTACTTTCATGTTGTATACGTTTCTGAATATTCTCTATTCTTTTACATATAGTGATATCAAGCTCATCAAGTAGTAAATTTCGTAGCAGTAAACTTTCCTCTTTATCGTCTTTTACAATGACAACTCTTCTCTCGCAACCTGCGCAATAGATTTCTCCTGTTTTTAATTTTAGAAGTGGTGCATGACACTGAGGACAGGATAAGGAAATCATGGAAGCTCCTGCTCTCATCAATTCTGCCATCTTTTTTGATACATCATTATCCATTTAATCACCTAGTTACTCTATTTCAGAGCTTTAAACTTAATTTTTCCTCACAATTATGTTAAGGCTAAATATTATGTTTGTGGTTCAATTTAAATTTTCTCTTTAAGTACCTTTTAATTTAGAAGTAGACAGATGTGGGGTAACTTAATTCTGCAACTCACCGCAAAACTCATAAGATAAGTTAATCAACTCATAAAATCTCTATAGCTGCTTACTACTCTATGTTCTAATACTACTTATAGCCAGTAATCACATATACTAATCGATGATCTATCGTTGCTTAAAGCCTCCTAAGTAGAAGACTGAAGCTTACTCATCATCGCTTAACCACGAATTCCATACAAACAAGAAGAATTAAACATCTTGAAACCACCTCATAAATAATAGAATAAAACCTTAATTTGTCACGTCTAATTAACACGCGAAAATTTATGTGGTTTTTAAGTAAACTCGTAGTATCAAAATAACATTTTCGGTATGCTCTGATATGTAATGTATTCTACGTGAATGTACTGTTACTATTATGTATTAATCTTACTTTTACCAATTTAGTAGATAATCTTTCAAAATAATAAAATTTAGGCTTTCATGGTATAAGTTGGTTTATGCTTAAAGTAAAATGCCTAAATTGTGGTGGGAAACTCATAAGAGAGGATGATTTAAAGGTTGTTTGTATTAATTGTGGACTTGTAATGGATAGTATGGAGAAGGAGGAGATTGACCAATCATTAATACCCCATAGTTATAATGCTCTCGAAACTCCTAATAGTCATGAAGTTAGTATTGAAAATAGTCCTATAGGATTACAATACATTAGATTACTTGAAAGAGCTACTAGAGTATTTAACATGCCAATTTTCATAAAGCAGACTACCATAAGGCTTTTTATAAAATATATAAAGAATAATGATACTATAAGAGGAAGACGATATGTATTAGCTAGCTGCTTTTTAATTTCAGTTAGAGAAATATTTAAATTTAATATTAAGATAAGTGATGTGGCATATATATTTAATTGTAATAGAGGTAAATTAGTTCGATGCGTGTATGAAGTGTCTAAGTATTTTAATTTAAAAATTAAACCTATAAAAGTAGATGAATGTATTGCATGGTTAATCAACACGATTTACTCTAACGTAAAATTTCTTAAAATACTGGAAGAAAGAAAAATAGATCGAGAACATTACTTTAAAAAAATGGAGAAGTTGATAAACAACATATTGTACAATCTTAAAATAGTAAATTTACAGGGCCACAATCCGCATGTTCTTGCAGCCTCAATAATATATTGTGCTGACAAAATGCTTAGTAAAGTTGAGGAGCGTAGATCTATATTAACGTTAGATATAGCATCTAAACTATTAGGTGTTAGTAAGTATAGTATTAGAGATAACTATAAACTAGTCGCTAAGAGGATTTTATTAAAGGCGTTAGTTTAACAATAATGAACCAACATTTAACCAAAGGCGGTCTAAGGTTTGGTTGTTATCATGTAATATTAAGATAGGGGGCATCATGATAAGGACATTTAGCTACAAGTTTAGAAAACTTTTGTGTTCATACATTGTTGGTCCATATGAAATAAGAATAACCGATGATATATATACTGAAAGTCCTAGATATATCGTAAAGATAAAAAAAGATTTGATAGTAGAAGTTAATAAGTTAACTAAATGCCTTATAGATAATTTAGATATAGATTGGAGCCATTCAGTTATAGATCAGCTCTATGATAAAGCTCAACATTGGTTCAATAGTAGGCCCCTTCCAGTATATTCAAGAGAATCTATAGATGCAACTTGTAAATATGCTGTCGCAAAAATTTTAGGTATAGAAAAGTTTTTTCCACTGTTGCTTGATGAATTTGTAAATGAAATATATTTAGACTCCCCCAGCTCAAATATTTATGTCGATCACGAGAAGTGCGGACGATGTACTACGAATATAAAACCCAGCGAAAAGGATATAGAGGTGTTTTTAACACATCTAAAGCTTGTATCAGAGTCTCAATTGAATAGGGTAGAAGCAACTTTAAGAACAGAATTTAAAAGCAAATTTTTTAGCTTGAGATGTATTATAGACACTTATCCGTTAGCTACAAATAGATTCTCATTAAATTTAAGAAAACATAAAAAAATCTTTACAATTACTAATTTAATTAGTAACAACACTATTAGCATTGAAGCAGCCGCCTTCTTACTAACAGCTCTTTTAAGAAGAGCAACAACGACGATAATAGGAGAAACATCAACTGGTAAGACAACTCTTCTTAATGCATTAAGCTTGTTCTGTAGCACATTAGATAGGAAAATATTCTTAGAAACATTTATTGAAAGTTATGATGAGCCTAACTATATGCATCAGATTAAACTAAAAGTTGTTGATAATTTAACTGCAAATGAAGAAAAATACTTAAAACGAGGAAAGGATGTCGAGATATTAAAGACATTACATCGATCACCAGATGTGGTTTTTCTCGGTGAGATAATTTCAAAAAGTCATTCTAAGGCACTGATCACAGCGCTTTCTGCTGGATTACGATGCATACAAACTGTTCATGCATCTTCAGTAGAAGATCTCATTTATAGATTTAGGTATGGCTATGGAATACCTCTTGTATTTATGAATAAAATAAACTTAATAGTGCTGATGATAAAAGCTCCTTGGATTAGTAGCAGCTCACGAAGGGTATTTAGTATTAATTTTGTATTGAGCGAGAGATCTGATAAAAACCTAAATGTAAAATTTTTGAATATATTTAAGTATTCGTATGAAAGCGATAAGCTAATAAGAATACTAAAAATCAATGAATTAATAGAGATTTTAAATAAATTGGAAGTTATTAATGAAGGAACAGAAATATTGCTGGCTGACTACTTAGGTATCGTTAAACTTTTTTCATTATTGGCTAAGCTTAAAATAGATTATAAAGCTGAACTAGAAGTTTACCGAAGATTTCATGCCATAAGAAAAAGAATGTTGAATAGAACATTATCGCCAAGAGCATTTATCAATGCTATTGAGGGGGTAGTTTATCATGAATAATGAGTTTAAAAAATACTGTAAATTAATTAAAATATTGAGCAAAAAGATAATTGTTAGAATTCCTGTTAAAAATAAAGTTTTTGAGAAAGCTTTAACTTATTTCAATTTAAATCTACATTATCTAGATATTTTAAACGCCTCAATAAATCTTTCTTTTTTAATATTTATATTACTTCTTCCTACGATATTTATGTTAAGCTGTAATGCTTTCTACTTATTAATTATTAACCTTCTAATTACATTATCGGTTTTCTTCTATCTATATTACTACATACCTATTAGATACTTTTCATTATTAAAGAGTTTTTCACTCTACACTCCTACTTTACTTGGAATCATATATTCAGTATCTACTATAGGTAAACCTATAACTCTGGCATTTAAAATCTTAGCAGACTCAAAAATACCACGTATTTCGGATGACTTTAAGGAAATGCTTAATAAAGCCTGTTTAGGAAAAAGTATAACTGAAATGCTATTAAAATATTCAAAAGTGCAGCCTTCAAGCACCTTCCGTGAAAATATAAAAGTAGCATTAACTCAATCATTTAAAAAACAATCTATAGAAAAAATTTGGGAGTACAGTATATGGGAAGTAAATAGGATAATGCTGATGGAAGCATCTAAAATCGAAGCTATATCTATCCTAATCATTGGAGGAGGAGCATTCTCTCCATTTTTGATCTACTTATTCATAACATTCAATTTACTTAGTACCTCTGAAGTAATTATAGTAGTAACATTGACATTTTTAGCTTTAATTATTCTTATTGGATATAGATTAATAAGGTATCGTGAAAAAATCATTAGCTATAGTTAGTATTTTATGAATATTGTTTATAGTTTAAAGAAGTCTTACTTTCTTTCAACGAAGTACTTTGAAAACTCAATGACGCAAAAATAATAAATTCCAAAGAGTATTTAAAGTCATTTTAATTCACGAAGAAGCTTAAAAATAACAATATTAGATTATTAATAGTCATATTCAGTAATTCCTTAAGAATTAATCTTATTATAATGAAATCAGTAACTTCAAAAATCGTGAAAGTAACGTTCAAGATCATTCTCTATAGTTCCATAACCTTTAACAAAAGCAGATTCACTTATCAATAAACATCATTACCTAATAGCCCTAAAGTCTTGAGCAAGTAGCCTCATTGAAAAGGATTAAAACCCTAAAGAAAAGAAACAGAAAACAAAGCTTAAATGTGTTAGCTACAAATAATATTTATCTTAAGCTGTATAATTCATACAGATAAGATTTCAATGAAGATCTAATGATAAGCATCATTGATAAATATTGCTGTATCTGAGCAAATGGTTCATTCTCCGATGAAAATGAATTAGATGTTAATAACATAACTATATTAAAGTCATTATGAAGGCGGTGTTCTCAAGTAGAATCAAACAATATAAAATCTCGCTAAAACTTATCTTAATCATCACTGACAAGCGAACCTAAACTTACAAGTACTCTATCAACAATAGAAGCTTAATAACCTAAACCATGATGGAGTAGATTTATCGCTTCCGCAAATCAAAAAATTAAATATTTGACTGTATGTCCTAAGGTTGAAATTGCCTTCATCTGGCGATTTTCTCTATGGAACTGGTAGAGTGAAATGTATGGGATATGTTGTACTTAGCTATGCCCTACGAATAGCTATGAATGGTCTGAAAATGGAGAACTCATACTAGGTATTTATGCGAACCACTCCACGGACCCTATGGGGTGGTTAAAAAGCTTCATGCTGTAGAGATTGTTAAGAATCTTGTAAAGGATGAAATTGTTTGTGTAGGCTATGCTTCCAGGCTTAATATGGGACTTAGCTAGAGCTATGGTGATTTCCTCTGTAATATCTTTAGCGGACGTGATAGGCCTCCTACCGTTCGATAAATGTTAAGACTGGAACCTTATCTCCATGTGTTCTCCTACCCTGCCTCCTAGACTTCCTACTTGGCAGCCTAATAGGTTACTGTTATTCCTTAAATCCAGCTGTCTGTAGATCTTATCTATCCCACCCACCTCAAAGCTCAGCTATATATGATTAAGCTTAGGAAGATATGTTAGAAGCTCTAAACATGGTCATGTATGAAATGTCTAGAAGTCAACTTATGAATGATTAGGAGAGACCAAGCTCTAAGGCCGAGCCTAGTAGTGAAGCATCGTTTCAGCCTTATCATTGAATGAATTCACTTAAAAGAATCCTAAAACTTCCGGAATAATATATTACATCGAAGAGAGCGAAAGACAAAAACCTTACCAACAATATTCCCATTTAGGAGCGAAGTATTTAAATCCCATCCTTAATGAGTGAGGTTTGTAAGCTTTAGCCTTGGCCACATTAGAATTGACTAGTAGATGTTTAAGGATTACTAAAATAGCTAAACGGAAACTTTAAGATTACTTTGCACTTAAGTTACAAAGCATTTATGTAGGACGTGGCAACTTAAGGTTTATATATTCTTTGTTGATTATTAGGTCTCTGGTTGAGGGTTTAGGTGTTTTGATAGGGTTAAGGTTCCGTTAGAGCTTAAGATTCTTTAGCATTCTATATTCAGCATTCAAGTCTTAGGAGGTAAAGCATTATCTGAGGTTCATAGGGCTAAGACAGCTGTTGGAAGTGGGTTGGGAAGTTTAGTGGGAGGATTAGTGTTAATCCATCTAGGATTGTTAGAGGCTTATAGCATTGGATGAGACATGCGTTAAGGTTAATGGATTGGTTGGGTTTATGCTGGATGTTGATAGGAATGAGATATATGAGGGTTTATCATCAAAATATTCTTACCAACAATTCATAGATGAAGTTCTAAACTACTGTATTGGAGACCAGCATTCATCGTTGATAATGTTTATGGCTTAACATACACTAGAGGAACTGGGATTAACATACAATACAAAGCCTTCAGATAGAAGCCTAGTAGAATCGTATACTCATCATTCAAGAGAGCAAAACATTCTCAACAACATCAAACCCACCAACAAAATAAGAGGTTCAGAAGATCAACACTATGCTGGAACCTACTAATAAACTATTCATACTATACTACAACCACCTAGGAGGTAAGCTTAAGTTACCACGTCCTCTATGTATTCAGAAAAATTTAAATTTAAGCTCATCATATAAGGAGCATGAGCAATGATACGCTAATAATTGTTACTGCTGACTGGGAGAAAGTGAGTACATACCTTAAAAAGGTTTGTTATGAAGTTGCTCAAGAGTTAAAATTAAATCTTGAGGAAAGAAGAGAAGACTGGGAATTTCTAGTAAACTTTGGACAAAGGGATGAAATTGGCGGGGTTGATATCCCTCAAGCATTCATTAAGTTAAACGATGGAAGGGTGTTTCATTTAATGACTAGAGTTCCACTAAATAGTGATGGTCAGCCGGATCTGAAAAACGCTAAAGAACTAATAAGAAGAAAAATAGTTGAATTAAAAAATAAATGTGGTAAGAGAAATTACTGGAAAGCTAAAGATGTTAAAATATTATAAGGATTAACTAATGGTAAGTAGATACGAACTCCAGGAGGCTAATTTCCTCTCTTTAATAAGATTTTGTTGCTATTTCCTCCTCTTTTTATGGATGTTCTAAGTCTTCTAGTGAGTTTGTTTGCTCAATACTTTTGAAATTGTTGGATAGTGCTTATTACCTTAGATGTGGCTGGAGGTATTAAGGGTTATGAAGGATATATGGATGGAACGTACGACCCATCGAGCTCCTCTACCATACTTAGAGGGATGAATATAAAGCCAACCATTAAGCATAGGAAAAAACTCTAGAATGGATAGTGAACCCCCTTAGAGACTTAATTCGGTAATAATTCCTAAAACCCTTGGGGAGAAGAAGTGGAGTTGAACAACGGGTTACGGTAGGAGGTGGAGTGTTGAAACACCATTCCCAACATTCAAACATCTATATGAGGAATACCGCATTGCTAGAAACATGAGAGCATAACTAAGGAGATGTGGCTAAGCATACATATACAACATGATAATAACGTACAAACTAGATAAGAGCAACATCCAAACTAAAGAATTAAGTCACAAGCTTAAGTCTACAAAACAGTCTGAAGGACTTTGTAAACTTAAGCTTTACCTAGAAGTTAATCAGCAAGCTTAAGTTTACAAAGCGGTCTGAAGTAGAGTAAAATTAATATAGACATAGTCCAATTTCCCTACTAGGGACTTAGAATGCCACTTCAAAATGGTGATTTTGTACTAGTAGACTATGTTGCGAGAGTTAAAGAAACGAATGAAATAATAGATTTAACTATAGAATCTATAGCAAAAAAGGAAAAAATAATTAAGAAAAATGGAGTATATGAACCTATACTGGTAGTACTAGGTGAAGGATGGCTATTTAAGCCTGTTGAAGAGGAATTACTAACCTTAGAGGTTGGGCAGTCAAAAATTATTGAGATTCCACCTTTGAAAGGCTTTGGTGAGAGAGATCCAAAGAAAATAAAAATAATTCCAGCAAGAGAATTATCAAAAAGAGGAGTAACTCCAAGAATTGGGGAGAAAGTTGAATTAAATAATGAGATTGGCATCATAAGGAGTGTAAGTGGAGGTAGAGTTACAGTAGATTTTAACCATCCACTAGCTGGAAAAACCCTAATTTATGAGGTTACAGTAGTAAAAAAGATTGAGAATATATTAGATAAGGTACGTGAAATTGTTAAAAGACATATAAGGACAGTAGATAAAAATTTGGTGAGAATTGAACGTATGGAAGATACGATTAAGATTGAGTTGCCTGAATCTATACGAGTAATTGATGGTATTGAGTATATGAAAAGAGGGATAGTTAGAGATGTTTTTAAAACTATAAGTGATGTTAACTCAGTTATTTTTGTTGAAACATATAAGAGATCATAACCAGAATCGCTTAGCATTATGAATTGGGAACTCGGGAAAGTATAACTATAGTTAATGGTTCCCCCTTAATGCAGTTAGCTTTACCAAGTCTTTTGATTAGTTTACATTTATCTCCATTTTTTAAACCTATGGGATTACATTTCACGAAATTTACACATTTAACTTCATTACACTTCATACTATTATATGTTATAATGCTTCCTTCAAAAGCTATTCTAGTAGGTACCGTACAGATAATGTCAGGCTCAATAACCTCAACAACTTTAACTTTATCGTTAATTAGTTTACAGTAGTGCTCATTTTTTCGTATATTAATTACTTGGTAAATCCTTCCCTCCTCCAATCTATCAGCACATAAATGTTTTAAAGAACATTTTAAACATTCCTCTGGATAGCTATGTCTAATAAACTTATATCCTAATTTTGCATTGCTCTTGCTAATCATGGTTATAATAACAGTTTTTCCATTAATCAACGATCCCACACTCCTTTAATACCTTTAAAATATTATCAACATCGATTTTAACTTTAGAAAATATAGTATATGAATTGACATCAAGTTTTGGAGCTAATTGTAGAGCTCTTATAATGCTTTGTTTGTTTAATTTAAAATTTTCTTTATCACTAAATGTTTTAATTTGATCAATAATTTTTCTTATTTTAAACAAGCTCCTCCCATGTAGATATTGTCCAATAATAGCACCTATTAAGCAAATTTTTCCATGATTTAGATTATAATATTCCTTAATGCTTTCTAAAGCATAGAAAAAGAGATGCTCAGCTCCTTCACATACATATCTTGAGCCAGAGATTCCCATGGCAAATCCACATCCGATTAGTGCTTCAATTAATGTTTGTAAACCCGATTCTTTTCTTGCACAAATATTTGGTAGGTTTCTTAGGACTGTTTGAACTGAGGTTTTTACTAATAGAGTAGCGTATTCGCTGTAACTTTGTCTATATCTACTACGATATAATTCTAAATCATTTATCGCGTTAAGCTTAGACAGTACATCACATATACCGCTTAGTATTTCCTCTCTTGAATTTCTACTTATTATATTTAAATCAATTACTATTACTGCAGGCAAATTAGAAATTAAAAATTTATAATTACTGTTTACTTTGCAAACTATTTTAGGATTAACTAAATCTTCATTTGATATTGTTGTTGGTATGCTTATTAATGGAATACGATACTTATACGAAATATATTTGGCGAAATTTATCGTTTTCCATTTACCTAAGCCTATAATGATAGAATACTGATTTATATTATTAATTATGATACCCATTTTATTAGATACTATATAAAGATCATAACTTTTTATATTAACCGATGAAAGATACGATCGGGAATATTCATCTGTAAAAACGATTATTTTATCATTATTATTCGATATAAAGTCATCGAGAACCTCATTGATCATTCTTAATGTTTCATGTCCTACTATTACTTTCTTAGGGAAGAAAATAGTATGCACTTTCAATTTAGCTCAAACAATTATATTTAGGGGAGAATTATATCTGTTTTGCTAATTGAGAGATAGTTTCAAAATATTTAATTCTTTCATTCATTTTTCACATCTCATATGTATTATTATGTGATTGTTGGTGAATTATATCTGTCTTCATATTTTGCTAATTATTCTGAATATTAAATCGTGAGCTGAATCTCTATAGCTGCTTACTACCTTATGTTTAACACCACTTATAGCCAGTAATCACATATACTAATCGATGATCTATCGTTGCTTAAAGCCTCCTAAGTAGAAGACTGAAGCTCACTCATCATCACTTAACCATGAATTCCATACAAACAAGAAGAATTAAACATCTTGAAACCACTTCAATGTTAAAGTTTTCCCATTTTATTGTTATGGATAAATCTGCAAGGCTCAAAATTAAGCCACGAAGCTTCAAATTAGTAAATTTGTTCATACGATTGGATGAAAACTTTAACATTGACTCTAATATTTTAGTGAAAGCATAACTGTCAAAATTAAGTCACAAAGTTGCTGATAGGGCTCAGCCATTACTTTCTTCATACCTATTCCGATCCCGAGTTCAGAATCATCGCCAACAGTAAAATATAGTTATGCTATTTAAACTTTTTATATAAGAATAATGATAATTTAAGACTACTTCTTAAATAATCTTTATGGTATGAATAGTTTTCAGCAGCGTCGATCTGTTACGCTCTTAAATAAGATTTTTTGTGGTCGTTTTATTGTTCATTTATGGATATTCTTGATATTATTTTGAATGAGGATGTTTACTCTAGATTTTTCGGGTAGTTGTTTCAGAGGCTTAAGTGCTATAAGTGTAGGGCTTGCAAGCAGACGTTTAACGACAACAAGACTGAAACCATATTCCACTGCTCTAGGCTAAGCTTTAGGGAGTGATTTATCTTCATAATTCCATTACTTTGCTTGCACAGTTCATGCCTAAACTTCTGATAGAAGCTATACGTCATATTTAAGGCTTTAAAGAAACTTATGCCAGCTTAAGGAGGCATATGAAGATGAGTGGAGATTTAGGGAGTCTAGGCGGCAGTGTCTTAGGAGGTATGGATTATGAAGGAAGGTAAGCTGTAGTCCTCATCCTGTTGAGGGGATTATGTTCTTTTAAGGGATGTTTAGTCTGAAGTACTCAGTCTTTAGTCTGAATCCAAATAAATGCCTAACCTTATTATCATTCAATACACTAAACTTAAGATCATAGCCTTCAAGAAGTTTAGACTGAAAAAGCTCACACACTTAATAAGTTTCTCATTAACATGTTTCTAATCCATAAGAGAAAAGAAAGTTGAACAGAGAAATCTAGTTAACCCGCAAAGCTAAAATTTAAATTTTAATATGAAAACTTAAAAATTATGTCTAAGGAGAAGGAATATGAATATATAATAGATATTAATAAGGTAAGCGGTAAAGTACGCGTTCCAGAAGAAGTTTTAGAAGAGTTGAAAAAATCTATTAAGGGTAGCTTTCTCAGAAGCATGAAAAATGAGACTGTTGTTTGCCCCATAATAGGAAAATCTATTTCTTTCTTATACTGCTATGGAAAATGTAGTAATTTTGTACGAAGAGTAAAAGGAAAGCTATATTGTAGGGGTCTTCCAGTTCAAATCGATATTTAATTTGTACTAATTCTGAATACTACTTATCAAGATATAGCATTTAATACTTTACATGGTTTAATTTAAATTTCTTCTTCGTATTTTGGATGTGACAGCTTAAGTTATTATGTGATTAGCGATCAAATGCCTGGAAGTTGAACTTCTTGCAGTCTATTTGGGTTAAAGCTAAAAATCACATGAACATTGTTGAGGTAAACTTGATGTGTACAGTATTGAAAGGTTGGGCTTGGCAAGGAGCTAGACCTACAGGAAGCTGAGGGAGGAAAAAAGAATTGTATTTAACTGTCAATCACCAGTCGCTTAAGTTGCCAGGTCTCTATCTAGCGCTTTGTAAACTTAAGCTTTATCTGGGGGTTCTCTCCTTATCTATGGTGATTCCATGTCTAGAGTTGTTAGATTCAATTAGGGAGGGAACTCCATTTATCCTAATTGTTTATGGTGCTTATATATTTCGTTCATATTCTCGAGAGCTTCTTAGATATTTTAAGCTTATATTTAGGTCATGAATCTATACCATCGTGGTTTAGATCTTTATGTTTTCTATTTCCTGATAAGAGTATTCGTAGGAATGCTAGAGTATTGTTGGTTGATGATACTGATTAGATAGGCTCTAGGGAGAAGGTATTGTATATTGCTTTGAACCATATTTGAGGAGGATCATATACATGATGACTTTCGATGCTGCTAACATATTAACAAATATTCATTAGGAGGGTTAGGGCTATCTGCGGCTCAAAATAATTACACTAACTGATGGAGTCATACTATAAGGATTCATGCAGAATTCTTAACTTAAGGCTGAGGTATACAGTATTGAAGTTAGGAACTTGATGGAGAGAATAGTAAAGTTAAGGATAGATAGCTATTCGATAACTACATGAATTAAGGATGGATGCGATGAGGAGCATGCGGAAATGATTCTAAATAATAATGATGATAAACGAATGGATAAATAGAAGAGTTAAGCAAAGAATTCATAGAGAATACAATACCAATAATAGAGGTGATAAAACATGCTTAAGTTTACAAAGCGCTATCCAGTGTAGAAAAATATAAATAGGTCGCTTTTTTTGATTAATCGAATCTGATATGATCTTTATTTCAGATTTGCAAAATCCGTATATAAATGCTTACATAGTTTTTATAGTGTTAATTATTATTGGTATTGGTACTGGCATTCTTGGATATGTAATATCTAAGCTTGTCTCCATATCCGGATTAGAACCTCATAAAGAGTTGAGGTATGAATGTGGAAACATACCTCAGGGAAGGGCAAGAGGATGGTTCATTATGCAGTATTTTGCATATTTAATAATTTTCCTAACGATAGAGCCTATTATCATACTATTTTTCATTTACTTACCATTATCATTTAAGTTTTTTATGAACTCTATAATGCTTACACTCACTATTATATTATCTCTTACTCCATCAATTTTATTTGCTCTTAAGTTAGCTAAAAACATAGATTTGTGGCGGATATAGTATGAAGACGGAGGAAAGTTCATCCTTAATAAGTAGTATATACAACTTCATTAAGAAAGTAGTGCTATGGATTATATTTAAAACACCACTTAAAAGATTAAGAAGCTGGGGGATTTCCTATTCTCTTTGGCCTGTACATTTAACTACGGCATGCTGTGGCTGTGAATTTGGTGCATCATCAGCGCCACGATTTGATGCTGAACGTGCTGGCTATCTTCCATTTGTTGGGCCTAGACAAACAAATCTAATAGTTGTTGAAGGAAGCATATCTAAAAAAATGGCAAATGCGGTTAGATTAACATATGAACAGATGCCAAATCCTAAATATGTAATAGCTTTAGGAGCTTGTGCAATAGATTTAGGAATTTTCTACGATAGTTATAATTTAGTTAGGGTAGATGAAGTGGTTCCCGTTGATGTTTATGTACCTGGATGTCCACCAAGACCTGAAGCAATAATAAGAGGTGTACTTATGTTGCAGAGAAAAATACGTAGGGGTAGCTAGATTATGAGTGTCAATACAGCTGACAAAATATTTGAAGATCTTAAATTAATGATTGGACCTGAAGCTCAAGTATCTATACCATCCCCTAACAGGTTAGTAATTACGGCAAATATTGATAAATTGGAGTTTATAGCTAATCTTCTTAAAAACTATGGTTTTGATCATGTAAAGTCTGTAACAGCTATTGACTATCCAATGAAAAATGTAATAGAAATTTCTTACTTAATATCATCATTTAGTAATTTAGATTTATCTAAAACAATATTAATATTAAAAACATTCATAGATCGTAATAAACCAACCTCTAAATCCTTATATAAAGTATGGCCTAGTGTAGAGTTTCTAGAACGTGAAGCATATGATTTGATGGGTATACTCTTCGAAGGACATCCTGAAAATGCCCCATTAATACTTCCTGAAGACTACAAAGGTATTAGACCATTAAGAAAGGATTTTAAGCTTACTAAGTAGTAGGAGATGATGAAGATGGTCCTACCTAAAAGTCAAAACAGTGAAAAGGAGATTGAACTATTTATTGGTCCTCAACATCCAGCTTCAGGTCACATGAGGTTTATCGGTAGAGTTGATGGCGACATCTTTACTAAGTTTATTCCCGATCCTGGATGGGTACATCGTGGCATTGAAAAAATAGCTGAAAATAGAAAATGGATTCAAATAATTCCGTTGGTTGAAAGAGCCGCAATTTTAGATGCTGCTAATATGAATATTGGATATGTAATAGCTTTAGAAAAACTTCTCGATATAGAAGCACCCCCACGCGCACAATATTTAAGAACACTTCTTTGTGAAATTAATAGAATAACTTCGCACCTTTATGGTTTTGGAATCGCTGGAATAATGATTGGATCAAGTACCTTCTATATGTGGCCATTTGCTGATAGAGAGCCCTTAATAGATATAGCTCAACTTATTACAGGATCAAGATTAACGTACTCATATATGATTCCAGGAGGAGTTCGTAGAGATTTACCTCAAGGATTTAAGGAGAAAGCATTAAAAGCATTAAAGTATATTGAAAGAAGACTTAATAATGATTATTTTAGATTATTTTTTGATAATCCTGTAACCAAAGCAAGATATAAAGGGGTTGGGGTTCTTAAAAAAGATGATGCAATAAAACTTGGAATAGTAGGTCCAAATCTAAGAGCTTCAAATGTTAAATATGATGTTAGAAAAGTAGAGCCATATGCTGCATATTCAGAACTAGAATTTGATATAGCATACAGGGAAGAGGGGGATTGCTATGCAAGACTTATGGTAAGAGTTGAGGAAATAAGGCAAAGTATAAAAATTATAAGACAAATTCTTAATAAAATGCCTCAAGGACCAATAATCCATAAGAAATATGAAAGATTAATTTCATTGAAGAAGCTAGAAGAATACCAGAAAACAGGAGTATTCGGGCTACCAGCTATATTTGCAACGTTACGTCCTCCAGCGGGAGAGGTTATTTCAAGAGTTGAAGCTGCAAGGGGTGAGTTAATATTTCACATCATTAGTACTGGGGACCTTAGACCATACAGACTTAGAATGGTTACACCATCGTTTAGAAACATGGTGTTGTTTAGAGAGTTGATTAGTGGAGCAAGAGTTATGGATTTCCCTGCAATATATGGAAGTATAGATTATTTTCCTCCTGAAAGCGATAGGTGATGATGTGAAGCATAAAATTTTTAAATCCTTCAATCAATTAGCTTTAAACCTTATTATGTATGGTGAAGATATGTGGAAATTATAAATTTAATATTAAGTATGCTTTTACATCCTTCAATCTTTGTCCCGTTAATATTTCCCGGATTGATAACTATCCTTATAGTTATAATATTATTAATTTGGGCTGAGAGAAAGATAGCAGCTAAAATCCAAATGAGAATAGGTCCATTATATGTTACAAGAAGACTTGGTGGGATTCTTCAATTACTAGCAGATTTACTAAGGTATATGTTTGCAGAATTAATAATTTCAAAGGAGTCCGATAAGCTCATGTTTATAGCTTCACCAATAATAGCTCTTACAGTAACTCTACTTCCATTAGCAGTAATTCCAGCCGGCTCTTTACTAGGTATAGAACTAGTAGCTCTCAAAACAAGCATTGGTTTGCTAGCTGCACTTACTCTTTCATCCTTAACCCCTATTTTCATCATAGTTATGGGATGGGCTAGTAATAACAAATTTGCCTTAATAGGAAGTTTAAGAGAGGGATATTTAATGATATCCTACGAAGTACCCATGTATCTTTCAGCTTTATCAGTAGCAATATTGCACGGCTCTCTTGATATAGTTAATATCGTCAATAATCAGCAAAGAATATGGACGGCTTTAATTAATCCGTTTGCAGCGTTTTCATTTTTTACATCAATGATTATGTCTACATCTAGGTTTCCATTTGAAATTACAGAATCAGATTCTGAACTGGTAGCCGGGCCATATACTGAGTATTCAAGTATTTTATATGGTTTAGTTATGGGTGTTCCATATATGCGTTTATATGTGTTTACATTGTTGTTTGTTAATTTATTCCTTGGTGGTTGGTATCCTGCCATAAATGGTTTTTCAAGCATTATTTTAATTTTAAAGGTACTGGTAATTTTATTATTTAGTGTATTTTTAAGAAGTGTTTATCCAAGATATAGGTTAGATCAAGCAATTAGAATAGGTTGGCATTCCCTATTTGTTCTTTCATTAATTTCAATAATATTGTCACTATTAATTATTGGATGTGGTGGTATAAGTGGTTGCTAAAATCATAAGTAATTTCTATTACCATATAAGAGCAATACTTACAGGGTTGAAGTACCTGTTTTCACCGGGTATAAGAATAACTCTGAAGTATCCTGATGAGCTATTATTACTACCTGAAAACTATAGAGGGATGTTAAAGCTAAATAATGATCTATGTATAAGCTGTGGTTTATGCTCTCAAGTATGTCCAGCTGGAGCGCTAAGTCTTAAACTATTTGAATACGAGCAAACTAAACAAGTTAAAAGACATCCAGAGGTAGACTATAAACGTTGTATTTTCTGCGGATTCTGTGTTGATATATGTCCAAGTAAGGCTCTTGAGCTAACTAGAATTCATGATGCAGCATTTTATGTAAGAGATGAGCTCTATTATGAGGTAGATAGACTAATTACAGGTCCTAAAATAGATTTGCCATGTAAGAAGTCAAAGTATGTTGTATCTGAAATTGATGAGGTGAAAGGTCTTGTATATAGAAATGTTTGAAATTATAACATTCATTTCTGCCTCAATATTAGCAATATCGTCAGCTGTGATGGTTGTGAAAACTAGATCTCTCATATATTCTGCCCTATTTTTGGGTATGCTTGGCGTATCAATGGCTATTTTCTTTGCATTAATGGGATATCAAATAGTTTCATTATTTCAAATTATAGTCTATGTGGGTGCTACAGTAACATTCATAATATTTTCTATAGTTATGCTTAGAGAAACATACGTTGTGGAAGTTTCTAGTAAAATACTTTCAATATCTACTGCTACATTAATATTACTGATGTTTACAGCTATTATATTCTACACCACAGGAGGTGTATATTCATCAACGCCTATCAATGTACCTTACGATAAAGTAACAGAATTGCTGATGGAAAACTATACTCTTCCATTAATCATAGTCGTTTTTGCATTAATAACAACATTGATTGAAGGAATAATTATAGCTAGAAAAGAGGTGGGGAAATGATTCCATTATTTCTTTATTTATTCCTATCCTCTATTTTGTTAGCTATAGGAATTATTGGACTTACCATAAATAGAAACATCATAAAGATGCTTTTATCTTTAGAGATCATGTTTAACTCTTCTCTTCTCTTCCTCCTTTCATTATCTACTATTAGTAATCCTATAGGTGGAAGTTTAATAGCTATACTTGCAATAACTCTTGCTGGAGCCGAAGTCGGAGTTCTGGTCTCCATTTTAATTATGATGTTTAGAGTTATTGGTGATGTAGATGTGTTTAAAATTAAAAAGTTTAGGGGGTGATATATATGAATATGTTTAACTACCCAATTTTGTTATCCTCCACCATAGTTCCATTAGCTGCTTCAATAATACTGCCAGGAATTTGGAAATATACTAGAAATATAAAGATCTTAGCTTCTATAAGCACATTGTCATTAATATATCCACTTACAGTATTCACATGGATACTATTTAGTGAAATATCTAGACAACCTCTTCTTGACCCTATATATTTCACTCATCCTCTAATAGGTAAATTCAGTATGCTTAGTGATGGTATAAGTACTCCAGTAGCCTTTGGTATTGCGCTTGTAACCTCATTCATTGCTATATATTCAATACCATATATGAAGCACAGGTTTGAGGAAATGGTTCATGAAGGTATTACTCCTCCGTCATGGGGTACTTATTACATGCTTTATACTATGTTTTCAGCTGCAATGATAGGGACTGTTCTATCAACTAACCTGATAGAGTTCTATATATTCTTTGAATTAACATTAATTCCATCATTTCTTCTAATAGCCTTCTACGGCTATGGCGAGAGAATGAGAATAGCTATAATGTACTTGTTATGGACTCACATAGGAGCATTAACATTGCTTATAGGTATTCTTGTATATGGGTTTAATGCTGGTACTTTTGATGTAATAAATCCAGAGACAGGAGTGTTTAATATAGGATTTGCAGAAAGATTTTTGCCTTCAGAATGGCAGCTCCCAATATTTATTCTAATGACAGTAGGGTTATTAGTTAAAATGGCTGTATTTGGCGTCCATATTTGGCTACCATATGCTCATGCTGAAGCACCAACACCGCTCTCAGCACTGTTATCCCCAAACTTAATAGGTATTGGAGCATACGCATTAATAAGAATTCCATACATCCTGTTTCCATCAATATTTGAAAGTGCATCGATATACTTGTATGCATGGGCAATCTTAACTATGATTTATGGAGGACTGATGGCTTTGGCTCAAGACGATTTTAAGAGGTTTCTAGCCTATTCAAGTATAAGTCAGATGGGCTATCTATTACTTGGAATCTCAAGCCTTACAGTACTTGGAATTACAGGTTCACTTATTCATTATGTTGCTCATGCTGTAGGTAAAGCAATCCTCTTCATGTCTGCAGGAGTATTAATTGCAATGCTTCATGGTCTCAGAAGTATAAGTAAAATGGGCGGATTAGCTGTAAAAATGCCGTATACAGCATCATTAGCGCTTATTGGATTCATGCATATTACTGGAATCCCCCCATCGCTTGGACTATGGAGCGAAGTATTTATTGTTCTTGGAGCTATTGATAAAGTACTTCATATAAGCTCTAATGCTCTAATAGTAGCAGTTATAGGTTTACTAGTAGCAATAGGTCTATCTACTTCATACTCGTTTATTACAATGAAGAGAATATTCTTTGGCGAGATTTCAGAAAAGCTAAAGGAAGAATCTAGAGAGGGAGTTTTATCGTTGCTCATCCCGATGGCAATAATAGCAGCTACGGGCATATTGTTATTCTTTTTAGCTAATGTATTCATAGAGCCTACAAAGACGATACTTGAACTTATATCTGCACATAAGTGATCGGCATGCTTGTAGACCCCATATATATATGGGCAATACCGTACATAGGCGCAGTATTTTCACTTATATTTTCGGAGATAAGTAAAAAAGCAAGAAATTACATTGCAGTTCTATCTTTACTTTTCTCATCCATTTTTGCAACTACTACTTTGTATGAGTTTATTATTAGTGGAAAACCAATACATACATCTTACGTATGGATTAAATCTTTAGGTATAACTTTTGGCGCATACATGGATGGATTAAGCTCCTTTGCAGCGTTTCTAGTAAGTTGGTTGTGTTTTTTCATAGGTTTCTATAGTTTAAAATATATGGAGGAGGATCCAGGACTAACTAGATATTGGTTCTTCTTCACCTTCTTTGCTGGTAGTATGCTAACCTTAATAACAGCAGACAATATTCTCTTTATGTTTGTAGGATGGGAAGGAACAGGGCTATGCTCTTATGCTTTAATAGGTCACTGGTTTACTGATGAAGAGGAAAGATGTGTCGGCGATCCAGGCAGAAAAGCATTAGGAGTATCAATGTTGTTTACTCCAAGTCATAGCGGTGTAAGGGCTTTAGTGTTTACAAGACTTGGAGATGTAGGATTTATTACTGGGATAGCAATAATTTATTCAGTACTTAAGACATTCAGCATTCCTGAAATAGTGGAAAATGCTCCTGAATGGATTATTTACCTAGCAAGATTAGGATTGTTATTACCAGTTTTAATTATATTTTCTCTTGGAGCTCTTGCTAAGAGTGCTCAGTTTCCATTTCATGAATGGCTTGTAACAGCTATGACCGGTCCAACATCAGTTAGCGCATTAATACATGCTGCAACCATGGTAAATGCTGGTGTATACTTTATGTTACGTTTCTCTCCAGCTATTTATTTTTCACTTCATAGAATTCATGAGGAAATACTTCTTCATGTAATCAAAAATGATGTTGCAGTCTTCTTTACGATTATAGCAGCTATAGGTGCTTTCACAGCAATATTTATGGCTTCACAGGCTATAGTAGCTAGGGAGCTAAAGCTCATCTTAGCATTTTCAACAGCATCTCAATTAGGATATATGTTCCTAGCAGTTGGAGCTGCAGGTTTATGTCCAGAATTCATAAATGGTTGGTTGGCAAGCTTTAACCACTTAATGAGTCAAGCAGTTTTTAAAGCATCACTCTTCATGGCTGCTGGAGCAATTATTCATACGGTAGAATCAAGGTTTGTTGATGATATGGGTGGATTATTTCATTATATGAAAATAACATTTGTATCAATGCTTTTAGCTGCATTCAGTCTATCAGGAGTCCCGTTCTTTCAAGGTTTTTGGAGTAAGGATAGCGTACTTGAAGTGGCTGCTGAAAGCGGTAATTTATGGCTTTTAACTCTTGGTATACTAACAGCAGCATTTACCTCGTTTTATTCTTTAAGATTAATTTTAAGGGTATTTACAGGTTTAAAGTCAGAAAAGATTAGGCATTTAGAACATGCACACCACATTCATGAAGCACATCCAATAATGTTAATGCCTTATTTGATACTTGCTGTGGCAGCATTTATTATAGGTTTAATTTGGCCGATTTATGGACCAGAAATAAACTCAAGTATAGTAAAGTACGTACTTGGAATAGAGGAGCATTACATTATTCATGAAATACATCTTAATCCACTTTTAACAACAGCATCGATAGCTATGGTAACCATAGGGTTTAGCTCATCTCTATCTATTTATAAAATATTTAAGATCGATACCTCCTCTATTTTAAAACGTAGTTCAATCGCTAGACTTATACACGGTTTACTTTATGATAGATATTACATTAACCCGATCTATTATAAGGTTTTAGTTAATGGATTTAGAGAAGTAAGTCTCATGACCTTTAAATGGTTTGATAAGCTTGTTATAGATGATCTATACCACAAGCTAATTCCATTAGTGTTCACTAAACTATTTAACATATTATTTAGACATTTTGAAGTTCCTGTAATCGATGAAGGATATAATGTACATACAGTTAATGGAGTGCTTAAATTTTCAGCATTTATTAGAAAGTTACAATCGGGAATTTTAAATAATTACTTAACAACATTTATCATAGGCGTTGCTTTAATGATTACTCTATTAATAATATTAATGGTGTAAATTATGTTTCTAAAATTTGAACTTATTTCGAATCTAACTACTATACTACTTATAGGGGCTGGAATAATAATTCCATTAATTGACCAATTACTAACTGAGAGGAAACATAAAGAAATAGGATATTTGATATCTATGTCTTCACTTATCTTAGCTTTACTTCTAAATATTCCCCTAATACTTAGTGAAGAAGTATTAAGCAGCGGAATGTTAATAGTAGATAGGTTTGGGGCTTTAATAGTAATAGTAGCAACATTTAGTGCGCTTTTAGTACTTACAGCTTCAGTTAATGAAGTGAGGTACTGGCCAACATCAACCAGCTACTATTCATTAATTCCTATAGCTCTATTAGGCATATACTATATATCATTTGCAAATGATATATTACTGATCTTTGCATCATGGATGCTAACATCAGTTGCATCCTATATAATTGCTGGTTTAAAAAAGGATGAAAATTCAGTTGAAGGAGCTATTAAGTACTCAATTATGGGAATGTTATCCACGATAATAATGCTTTACGCTATTGCATTACTATATGGAGTAAGCGGTACTACAAATCTACATGAAGTAGCAAATTCGCTAAGATTTATAAATGAAGAGAAAATGCTGCTTGTAAAAATATCTCTCATAATGTTTATAGCATCTTTAGGGTTTAAGTTTGGAGTCTTTCCATTCCATACCTGGCTTCCTGATGTTTATGGCGGTGTCCATCCAATATGTGTAGCTTATTTAGCCGGAGTTATCGAAATCTTACCTATAATGGCATTCGCAAGGCTACTATCCGTCTTTTCTACAATACCTACACTCCAAGCTACATATATTTTCTCCATACTTATATTCTCAATATTAACAATGATCTTTGGAAATATAGTTGCTCTTGTTCAGAAAAATGTGCAGAGGATGCTAGCTTACAGTACCATCGCACATGCAGGATATTTTCTAGTAGGCTTTACAGCTTTCGGTATAACTAAGCCTATCTTAGGAACTCCTGCCTCAATCTTAGGTCTGCAAGGCATAACATTACATTTAATAACATATATCTTAGCTAAAACAGGACTTTTTGTTACTCTTTCATATGTTTTAAGAAAAATTGGAAATTTAGATTTAATCTCCATTAGAAACTTAGGAAAAATACTTCCAGTAACCTCATTTTCAACATCTATTTTACTACTAAGCCTAATGGGCGTACCACCACTAATAGGTTTCTGGAGTAAATTACTACTTTTCTTGTCTGTTGCAGGAGAGTATCCGCTACTTACTCTCATAGCAGCTTTAAATAGTGGTATTTCAGTTGCATATTATATAACTATAATTAAAAACATGTACTTTACACAAAAGAATATAACAGTAAAATGTTTAGAAAGAACTAGGGATGTCGAAGTCATAATAACGATTGTTACGTCATTGCTGACTGTTATTTTAGGCTTAGGGATAGCACCTTATATTGCAACTTATATTGCAACACTAAAATAGCTTTGTTCATTACTATGGAATTTAAAAAAAGTTTTGTAGCTTAATACTCGATAATCGTACTCTTCATATTAAATCGGTATGAATTAAGGAATAATACTGAATTTCCCCCGTATTCTATTATATGTGTAAATTTACGAGATTTGAAATTAAGCCACAAAGCTTAAAAAATTAGTGGAAGAGCTCTTAATAAGAAAACTTATACTTTAAGAACTAGTAAGACTTTAATAAATAGTAAAGCATCGCTAAATAACGCTCTTTACCGATTTTGAATATATGAATAAGCTTTGTGACTTAATTAATTTTCTTTATGGATTTTAAGAGTATTGATGAGGCTTACTAGATGTGCGCACTTTCCAGTTTAGACTTGGAGTTATGATTTGCATAGTTTCTTGAGTAATTATATTTTGTGAACATTAGGATTATGGATGATGTGCTATTTACTACTAAAATACTACTTCAATACAGTAGAGTTTAATGGGTTTCGAATAGGTTATTTAAGCCTTTACTCACGGATTGGTGCTTTGTAAACTTAAGCATGTTTCATCACCTCTATTATTGGTATCGTACTTTCTATGAATTCCTTTGCTTTAACTCTTCTATTTATCCATTCGTTTATCATTATCATTATTATTTAGAAGCATCTCTCATGCTCTTCATCACATTTATCCTTAATGCATGTAGTTATCGAATAGCTATCTATCCTTAACTTTATTATTCTCTCCATCAAGTTCCTAACTTCAATACTGTATACTCCATGCCTTAGATTAAGAATTCTACATGAAGCCCTATAGTATGGAGCACCATCAGTCAATATAATTATTTTGAACCGCAAATAGCCCTAATCTTCTTAATGAATACTAGTGATGTTAATATGTTAGCAGCATCAAATGTCATCATGTATATGATCTTCCTCAAGTAGGGCTCGAAGGCAATATATAACACCTTCTCCCTAGAACCTATCTTAATCCTAATATCATCAACCAACAAGACTCTAGCATTCCTACGAACATCAAGAAACAGGAAGCCTAAAGACCTAAACCACGATAGTATAGATATATGATCTACATATTATGAAGCTTAAAATATCTGAAGAAGCTCTCGAGAATATAAACGAAATATATTAAGCACCATAAACAATTAAGATAAATGGAATTCTCTCCCTAATGAATCTAACAACTCTAGACATGGAATCACCATAGATAAGGAAAGAACCTCAGATAAGCTTAAGCCTAATCGGCTAGTCATAGGAGAATTAAATCACAAGCTTAAGTTTACAAAGCGAATAGTACTTGAGAAAAATTTATTAAGTAGCCATATCATCTTACTTGGCTGTATAGTGGTTAACATGATTAGATCGCCTAAGATTGTACGCTTAAGATTTGCTGTATTAAAGGATAAGGTCGATTATGTTTTAGTATCTTTAGGACAACTAGGACTTATACACTTTATAGATATTAAGAAGACAAATGATAAGGAACTTCTGAAGATTGTTGAACCATATGAGTTGTCTAGTGAAGCGTATAGAGTTTCAGAGCTTCATAGTAGAGTTAGTCGTTTAATTACTAAAATAGGACTTCAACCTAGGAAAATAATGGTTAATGATATTGACTTAAAAAACCAAATTAATAAAATTGAAGAGGAAGTAAAAAACATCGAATCTATACTGTTAGACCAGAATATATCTAAAGATTTAATGCAAAAGTACATCGATCAACTAATAGATTATGAGGCAGCACTAAGAGCATTGAAAGAGGTTGAAAATGTTAAAGCTATGTATGGTGGTGTTGTAGGGCGAATGCTTGTTTTTGATTGTTGGGTACCAAAGGAGAAATTGAATATCATAACTGAAACCATAGACAAATACTCAGATCAGCTATCCATATATGAGGTGATTGAGGACTTAGAAAAACTTGAAGAAAGGCCACCAACAATAATTAATGAAAAAAGTAAGCTTGGTGGGTTTGCTGCTTTAACTCGCGGATTCGGAATACCGGTTTACAGTGAAATCGACCCTAGCATTTTTATGATGGTAACATTTCCTATATTTTTTGGAATAATGTTCGGTGATGTAGGTCATGGATTAATATTTCTTATAGCATCATTATACATACTATACATTAAGAAGAAACAGATACCTATACCAGATATTTTTAGACCAATAGTACAAGGCGCAGACATTCTCATAATTTGTGCTGTATCCTCAATTTTCTTCGGTTTTCTATATGGCGAGTTTTTAGGTAGTAGTGAATGGTTTAAAATGCTAACTCACATAGATGGAAAGCCCATATATTCATTATTAGGCTTTTCTGGTCTAGAGGAGGAAGTAGCTGAACATAAATGGTTCATAACACTAATGAAACTATGTATATATATAGGTATGTTTCATATAATCTCCGGTCTATTACTAGATATTACAAATAAGATTACAGAAAGAGAATATAAGCATATGTTTTCAGGACCTGTATTATGGTTATGGTTCTATGGTACACTTACAGCTCTATTTGCACTATATGATTTTAATCCAACAACAAGGGTTTCACAACTGTTGTCTGATGTATTTAGTGCTAGAAGTCCTCCATTTCTACCAGTATCTCCCCTATATCTTCTTATAGCTCCGGCTATAGTTATGTTTGTTGTCAGAACCTTTATTGAGGGCTTTACTGAAGCCTTAGGAGAAACTCTCGAACATTTAATTGCTTCAATATCAAATACTATCTCATACTTAAGAATTTTTGCATTCCATCTAGTACACTGGGCAATAAGTCAGATAGGCTTAATGGGTAGGGGATCAATATATTTGTTTTTATCATTGCCACTAGCAACATTCTTAATAATGACATTAGAGCTTCTTGCAACATTCATGCAGGCTTTACGTTTACATTGGGTTGAATGGTTTCTCAAATTCTATAGAGGAGAAGGTTACGTGTTTAAACCATTTCAACTATAAGGTGCTATAATTGAAAGAGAAAGGTTTTTCTCTATTTAGAATTTTAGGTATAGGTCTTATATTACCAGTTCTAGTCGTTGTGTGTTTACTTATTGGAATTTATTTGGGCAAATTGGTTAGCACCATGTATATGATGATTTTAGGTCTTCTAGGTGCAATATTAGGTCTTGTAGTAGGCACAATAATAACTGTAAAATTATTTGAAAAACTCCCACTAAATGGAGGAGAATAGTTTATGGTTAAAGTTTTAGATGCTAATGCAAGTAGATTAGGATGTCTTAATGCGAGAGTACATGCATTAAAGTCGAGAATGTTAAAACCTGATGACTTTAAACTCCTCTTGAAATCATCAGATCTTAAATCCTTCTTAAGATCTTTAGAAAAAACGTCATATTCTTCATGCTTATCTGCATCAGAAGAGTTTTCAATCATTGAGTTTGATAAGAAACTTGTTAGTTTATTAATTAAAGAAATAAATATAATACTTAACTATTTAAATAAAAATGATAAGAAACTATTTATTGCTCTATTAAATAAATGGAGGCACGACTCATTAAGAACTATAATTTTATCCGTAATAAGTAAAGTACCAAAGGATATAGCATTGTCTCTATTATTGCCTATTAACCCCTATAATGTTGAGTTCTTAAACTATGCGTATACTTCATCAAGATCTGTTGAAGACATCATAAAATCAATTCCCGAATATCAGCTAAAATGCATTCTCTTAGACACATTTAACAAATATGGTATATCATTATTATTTTTTGAATCTGCAATACTATCTTACTCATATAATCAAATATTTACAGCTTTAAGTAATTTAAAAAAAGTTGATAGAACCATAATCTCTCCAATAATTCAACTTGATGTGGATTTATCCAACATACTTCTAATATTAAGAGGAATATCTTTAAAAATAGATCCAAAACTTATAGAATCCATTCTAATACCAAGTGTAAGAAAATCCTCATACATCCATATTATTGAGATGAAAAATATAAATACAGCTCTCAAGGCTTTAAGCGAATCCCGCTATGGTTTCCTGGCAGATTTGATAGATAAACCAATGAATCAAATCGAGTATCATATTAAAAAATACTTTGCTAGATACATTTACAGATATCTCTATGGCGATACTATGAATTTAGGATTTCCAATAGCATATCTATATATTAAGTATTTTGAAATAATGGATATTAGAACAATGATGCTCGGAATTCTTGCTGAGATTTCGACTGATGAGGTTATTAACTATCTTATAACTTATCAGAATTAAACATAAATCACTTACGACTCTAAAAATATTTTAGTTATTTTTATGTAGTTTAAACATTAATGCTTTAACCTTTTATATACAATTTAAAAGTTGCATAGAATTTTATTAGTTAACGTTTATTGTTATCTGCTCAAGCTTTCTGACCTAAAGCCTCATGGTTGCATGAAATAATCCCAGTACTTATGCTATATCCTATAGCTTAAGCCATGTAAGCAGGATCACCCTAGCCTCACATACGGTGAAAACCTATTACATCTAATAAGCATCCCTAGGAGCTTTAAGAAGCAACCTAATTAATGAGAACACCTCCAAGACACTCCTCTCAAAGTCCTCTAAACTTGACAGTATCCATCAGCGGACGTGGTAACTTATATGAATTATTGTGATAAGAGTATTTTGATGATAAACTCCTATAGATCTCATTCCTATCAACATCCAGCATAAACCGACCAATCCATTAACCTTAACGCATATCTCATCCAATGCTATAACTCTTCTAGGTATTCTGGATGGATTAACACCAATCCTCCTAAACTTCCTAACCCACCTCCAAAGCTGTTTAGAGACCCTATGAATCTCAATAATGCTCTACCTTCTAAGACTAAAGCTGAATATAGAATGCCAAAGAATCTTAAGCTCAACGGAACCCTACTCCTCCCAAAAACTAAACCCTCAACCAGAAACCTAATAACCAACATGAAATAACTAAACAACAAAATATAAACCTTAAGTTGCCATGTTCCATAAGCTTGTAGTAAAATTTATAAATTCTAATATTTACAGCTGATGTTGGTTGATAAAAATGTCTAAGAGAGTTATGTTATTACTGTTTAGTGCCGGCTTAATACTAATAGTAGCTCCCCTAGCTCTAGCTCTGAAACCCAATGTTACAGCTGAAATTGTTGGAGAGAAATACTTAGGAGCAGCGCTAGCTATCGGTTTAGCTGGTTTAGGTGCTGGTATTGGTATGGGGACAGCTGCTGCTGCGTTTGCAGGCGCACTCGTTGAAAGACCTGAATTATTTGGAAGGTCGTTAATATTTATTGTATTTATTGAAGCTATAGCAATATATGGCTTAGTTATAGCATTTATGCTTCTCTTCATGGGATAGAAATAAAACATTTTTTCTATGTAGCTAGTAATCTAGCTAACACTATATATCCTGTATGTACTATTTGTCGATGAAATGGCCTTGTCATCCCATTTTTTACTCGAAGCTGCCTCATAATACATTCATAACATTCAATTTCACTAAATCTATTATTTTCAAGCATATTGACTGTCTGAATTACTTGCTCAATGGTTGGGCTAAAACTTGCAAAAACTCCACTAGGTTTTAATACATTTCTAATTACTGGTATTGCAAGCCATGGTGTTGGAATATCTAATATTACGGCATCAACATTGCTTTCATTAATATGTTTTGTGACATCACCTACTTTAAATTCAACAACATTACCTAATCCAAGTTTTTCTATATTTTTCTTGGCATACATCAAATTCTCAACATTAATGTCATAACTATATACTTTACCTGTTGGTGAAACTAAAGAAGCTAAAACTAATGTTAATGCCCCTGTTCCTGTCCCTCCTTCAACAACGACTTTTCCTGGTCTAATATCTGCGTATAAGGCAATAATTGCTATATCCTTGGGATATATTATTTGTGTTCTTCTTCTAAGTTGCATTATAAAATCTCTCATTAAAGGATAAAATATGTAGAAATCGTATCCAGAACTACTTTTAATAGTTGTTCCATACTCCTTACCTATTATATTATTCATATCTATAAAACCCTTATGAGTATGAAAAACTTTGTTCCTTTCAACTTTAATAAGCCATTTATATCCTTTATGAACAAGTAGTACAAGATCCCCATCGTTAATAACCATGCTTTAACCCTCATAATTATTGATTTATGAAAATTAGTTATTATTGTGGTATTAATAATTTTAATTTTTCTTCACTAAGAGTTTTAAAGTAGAAATTTATAAATATGATGATTTAGTATATAAATTCCACCCAATTGAAGTAAATAAATTATATTTTATTATTAAGACTATATTGCTAATAGCTTGACCAAATTTGAACTATTCTTCTCTATTTATTAAAGTCAAATCTTTTCTCACTAGGTCTCTTATTGCAACCCTTATAACCTCTGATACAGATGGATAAAGACCGGCTTTAACAAGTTTTTTCATCGCCTCAATATATGCTTCAGGAATTCTAACTGTTACTGCCCTCAAACAATCCCCCTACTACAATAAAATTACAGTGCTTAAAATGGTTATGTTTATTGTTTAAACAAAGGATCATCATTTTTCAAACCAATTTTAATCACAGCTCTTATAAAAGTTTTCGTTAATGATTTTAAAATCTAAAGTCATAGTTAATATAGGGGTTCAATGAAAGAGGAAAATCTAGTGAAAATGGGCGTTCCAGTCATAGATGCCTTAATACCAATAGGTATGCCAAGAGATAGCTTTGTAATGATTATAGGTGAAAGCGGCACTGGAAAGACAGCATTAATGTTACATTTACTATATGCTAGACTTAAACGTAAAGAGCCATGCATATATATCTGTTTTGATGATAGTCCTAATGCAATAATACAACAATTATCATCTTTTGGATGGTGCCCTACAAAATACATTGAAGCTAATCTTTTACATTTCATTGATTGTTTCTCATATAGAGCTAAGCAATCAAATACACTACCTTACGTAACCTTTATTGAAAACCCGCAAGGATATTACAGTATGTTAACTGACATAATCGCATCTAGCTTTGAAAAATTTACATTACATAATTGCCAAGGGGCAGTATTTTTAGATTCTATGACTGAGTTTTTAACTCAAGTTGATTTAGCAAAAGGTATAGAAGCAATAAAAACTTGGAGGGCGGAATTTTCTAAAAGTCGTAACATATTATGCTTTGGAACATTTCACATAGGTATAAAACCGCTTGAAGGTGTTGAAGAGATGCTTGAATATATTATGGATGGAATAATTGATTGTCGTTTTGAACCTAACTTCATGCGTGAAGGAGTTCTTCTAAAGCAACTTAGAATAAGGAAATTAAAGGGAGCACCACATAGGTCACGATGGGTGTTCTTTACAATAACTAGAAGGGGAGTAACCTCCATAGATGTTAAAACAATTAAACACCAAACCTCCCTCTAGTATTCTAAGAGTTTAACTCTAAGCTATTTTAAGAATGAAGATTTTACGTTAGAATTATAGAACTTAAGTTATAACGTAGATATATTTAAAAAGTCTTAATAATATTTATGATAAGGCGTTGATGATGTTCATCAACATATCCAGAATTCTAAGTGGGTATGAGGGTAAGGTTAGCATTAGGGGCTGGCTTCATAATAAAAGGTCTCTAGGTAGTGTGTTATTCCTTATTATTAGGGATGGAACTGGCTTCATACAATGTGTTTTAAAAAAAGATATTATTAATGAAAATGTAATTAAGGAGATAGGTAAATTAAATATAGAGTCGGTTCTTGAAATTCATGGAATTTCGAGAATTGATAAGAGAGCTCCTGGAGGATATGAAATTTTGGTTGAAGATGTAAAGGTTTTACATAGGGCTGAGAATGGGTTTCCTATAGCTAAAAAATATCATGGACCCAGCTTTCTATTAGACAATAGACATTTATGGATAAGAAGCCGCAAAATGTTCATGATACTTAAGGTTAGAGCAAAAATAATTGAAGCTGCTAGGGACTGGTTTAAAAATAATGAATTTGTAGAATTTCATGCACCAATATTCACATCAACCGCATGCGAAGGTGGAGCAACATTATTCCCCGTAAACTATTTCGGTAAAACTGTATATTTAACTCAGAGTTGGCAACTTTATGCTGAAGCCGGAATTGCCAGTCTTGGTAAAATATATACCATTGCTCCATCATTCAGAGCTGAAAAATCTAAAACTAGAAGACATTTAACTGAGTACTGGCACCTTGAGGCTGAAATTCCTTTTTGCGACTTTGAATGTCTTTTAAACATTGAAGAACAACTCATAACGTACATGTTACATAGAGTTGCTGAGGATTCATATGATATTTTAAAATCGCTCGGTAGAAACCCCGAGGACTTACTCAGAATTAAGCCTCCATTTCCAAGAATAACATATGATAAAGCTATTGAAATTCTTAAAGAGGACGGAATTCAAATAAATTGGGGAGATGACCTTACATGGATTACTGAAAAAAAACTTGCTTTAAAGTTTACTACTCCATTCTTTATTACTCATTTCCCCAAACATATTAAGGCATTTTACCACAAAGTTGATCCAACGAGACCGGAGGTAACTCTAAGTGCAGATTTACTAGCTCCAGAAGGCTATGGTGAAATAATAGGTTCGGGTCAAAGAATCGATGATGTTAATGAATTAATACAGAGAATAAATGAAAATAATTTAAATCCTAACGATTACTCTTGGTATATCGATCTTAGAAGATGGGGAGCTATTCCTCATTCAGGTTTTGGTCTAGGTATTGAAAGAACAGTTATGTGGATATGTAAACTTAAACATATTAGGGATGCTATAGCCTTTCCAAGACTTATTAATAGGGTTTATCCTTAAATAGCTGTATAATGTTTTATGCCTAATCCTCGATGATCATACTTCATTTTTAAGTCGGAACAGACTAAGAAATTCTCTTATTAAGAATGGAGGTAGTATAAGAAGTGGGAAATCTTTAATTACTAAGGATTCAAGCATGGAGGGCAAAGTGTATGTAATAACTGAACTTATGAATCAATGTGGTGTGACAAGTTATTAACTAACTAAATTCTACTTTACCCGATATAGTAATATTAAATAACCTCCACTTCGTGTAGAATTTTTCTCGCCTCCTCATAAGATATACTTCTTTCATTTAAAATTGTATATCTTTCTGGTCTTGTCTTTCTGGATGTAATAAGAGCTTCAATTAAATATTTTTCCTCAATACCTAGCTCATCGGCATTTGTAGGAGCACCTATCTCCCTTAAAATACTTTTAATTAATCTCCAGTTTTTACCATGTAAATATGTCATGATTATTGTTCCGACACCACATTGTTCTCCATGGAGTGCTGGCTTAAATCCATATTTATATGATAGCATTTCTAAGGTATGACTAAAAATATGTTCAGAACCACTTAATGGTCTACTACTAGAAACAAATCCTGCAGCAACTCCTACAGCAATTAAAGCCTTCAATACAACTCTGTAGCTTTCCTCGGTAGCTAAACTTATAATTCTTCTTCTATTTTTAATAATCTTAAAACCTAGCATAGACAAAGCTGCAGCATATTCATTGAATTTTTCTCCAACACGTTTATGTGCAAGCTTCCAATCTAGTACTGCAGTAAATTTTGCAGTTAAATCTCCGCAGCCCGCATATAATAATTTCTTATCCGATCTTGATGCTATTGCTGTATCAGCTAGTATTGCAACCGGAGGTCTTACTCTACTTGATTTTAATGGAATTTTACTAGATATAACTTCAAATATAGGGTAGCTAATTACAGGTGAGCTTATTCCATCATGTGAAGCTGTAGTTGGGATGCTAATGTATGGTATTGATAAAAGCTCACTACATACTTTAACTATATCGAATACCTTCCCTCCTGCTACGCCTAATATTATCTTAATACTGTTTTGCGTTGCTATATTCGATATGGATTTAACCTCGTCAATGTATTTGTATTGTGTTTTTTCAAGAAAGTTATTTAAAGAATATGTAAACACTTTAATATTCATATCAGTTAAAATATTTTTAACTATCTCTCCATACTCTCGTGTTTTAGTAGGTCCTGTCACTACTAATGCTGTATTAATTCCTTTAAGTATGTCTATTTTTTTAAGTCCTTCTTCTAATATGTTGCTACCTAAAATAACATGCTGTGGGACCTCAACTTCATAGTAATCATTTACCACTATTTCTTCACCTTATCCATTAGATAGTCTATAATAAATGATGCTGGGTTAATTCCCGTCGTCTCCTTTAGCCCCCTCCAATCAGGAGCTCCATTAACTTCAAGAACGAATGGTCCATTTTCTCCTTCAACTATATCTACACCAGAATACCAAAGATTCAAAATTTTTGTTACTTTTACTGCCAGCTCTGTTAATTCATCGCTTAACTTACATGGTTCTGTTTTCGCTCCTTGAGCAACATTTGTTTTCCACGAATTAGCAGGAGCGTATCTATACATAGATGCAATAACACTATCACCTACAACAAATGCTCTTATATCCCTATCATTTTTTTTAGGAATATACTCCTGAATGTATAGTGTCTGTCCAAAACTTAAAATTGTCTTCATTATTCTAAATGCTACATCTGGATCTTCAACCTTAACCAATCCAAATCCTCTAGATCCTATTAAAGGCTTAATAACAACAGTTCTAAGTTTAGCTACAGCTTGATAAGCTGTAGCTAAATCTTCAGTAACTATGGTTTGTGGAACGGGAATCTTATGTTTTGAAAGGATATATAGCGATATATACTTATCCCTAGCTTTCCTAAGTCCATCTATAGGATTCATAACTGGAATTCCGCTTTTTTCCATATGCTTAAAAAGCGATGTTCTATGCATGAACTGATCATCTGTTAGCACCAGCCCTATACTTCTTAATAATACTCCATCAATATCGTCAAGGGCTAACTTTGACGTAAAGAAGGATTTTTCAAAATTTATTGCTGCTGTAATCTTAGTAACAGGTAATACTATTGTCGTAATCTTCCTTACCTTAAGCTCATTAATAAGCTCCATACAAGCCCAATTTGGCTTTTTCCCTTCATAAACGATGAGAATTTTCAATTTTCCCCCTACATAAATGTTTTATTGAAATATCCCTTAAACTTAAAAATTTATTCAGTACATTAATGTATAAATAGTCAACTATGTTAAATAGTACTTTAGCAACTTAATCTATGTTTTGATTTTTACCTATCTAGTATGAATCTCCACTATATCTCCATCCTCAAGAATGTGGCTTAACCCTACCTTTTCACCTGGATATTTTGCAGATGGCCCCCATATACGTGCATATAAGAATTTCTTGTAAAATTCGCTATGAATGCTTTTAGCAAGATCTAAAATGGTTATTCCTTTTCTACCGATGAATGGTTTTTTAAAAGGCTCTTTCTCTAAAGGTTTTTTCGTATAAACTCTAATAATTTCCAAAGTCTTAAATATTGTTTCCCCTATGGAATCAATGCCTGTTAGGTTTTTACATGATGTGTATATAATTGGAATGTCGGTTATAACTTTCTTAATGTCTTCAATAAATACTTTAGCATTATCTATCTTATTGATAATTATGATTGATGGTTTATAAATAGTGTTTTCAAATATGGCGTTTTCAACATCATCTATTGTTACTTCGCCGAAACATCTTACAACTGCACTACTAATTTTATAGCTTAAAAGGAGCTTTTTAATATCCTCAAAAGTAGCATTTAAAACTTTACCAATAACCTGAATACCAGCTCCAGCTCTTCTTTTTTCAATTTGTACATATCCGTTAGGTTTATGTATTAAAATTCCAGCTCTTTCTAATGTTTTCTTTATAATTTCAAATTGTTTAAATATATCATCCTCTCCGTTCAGAACCATAAGTATTCCATCGGAATTTCTAATAAGACTTAGAGCTTGAGCTCCTCCTATAATTTCTCCTTCATCTACTATAGGCGGAACCTCTACTAATTGGAAAGATACGTCTTCATATGGCAGCATCCCCACCGCTGGCTTCTTTGTGGCGAACGGGTAATCAGAGATTTCAACTTTAGCTTTTGTTAAGATCTTTAAAAGGCTGCTCTTACCTGATTTTGTCATTCCTATAAGAACTACTTGTGCTGCCCCTTCCTTTTTAATACTGTACTCAGACTTTGAAATTATGGATTTTCTCTGTCTTTCCCTTTCTTCAATCTCTCTCCTTAAAGTAGCTATTTGATGTTTAACATGACTTATTAACTTTTCAGTACCCTTATGTTTAGGAACAGATGAGAGGAAGTCTTGTAGAGCAATTATTCTCTCATAAGGATTGCTTATTTGTATTGCTTTAATCCACTTTGCTTTAGCTTCTGCTGGCAAATTAGTTGGCATTCAACCCACTATTTTAGATATTTAATAGCAATTTAATAGGATTTTCTTCTGCTATAACAATATATTTAATTTGAAAAACATATATTTAAGAAGAAGTAGATATTGATTTGCTTTCTTAGACGTAATGAATCAAAATATGCGTTTTAATTAACAGCATAACAAATTAAGAGTTACTTTACTTCTATATTCAAGAAGTAGTTACGATCCTACTTATAAACACCAGATTTTATGATTGATCAGCATTAAACTCCTAAGCTACTTCATCTTTTTCTCAATGAAAAGCTTTTAAGGATGCAATTTAACCTATGATGTGTTTAATACTATGTGGATCCGCGTTAATACGAATAATTTTTTAATTAGAAACTTTTACTTTAGCAATGCTAGATTAAAAAAATACTACTGCTGTAAAGGGGGAGCATATGCCATTAAAAACAGAGCTAAGATCTAAGCTTAAGGGAAATTTAATTGATTACGAATCATTAATTAATGAAATAATTAACGATCAGTCATTTAATGCTCTACTATCTTTAATAAGTGATAAAAATGAATGCGTTAGACTAAGAGCATCATACATAATTACAAGTATCGTAAGAAGAATTCCGAAGTTGATTGATGTATTTTACCCTAAATTATTGGAGCTACTTAATAGTGGAGATGAAGGAATACGAGTAGCTGCTAATTTTGCTATTGAAAAATTTAAGGAAATAATTAATCAGAACGCCCCTTCTTAAAAGAAGGGATAAGAGCATTTTAATAACTTTCATAACTTATGGCTAGTTCCCCATTAATTATACTTCTCACTTCTAAGCCTGCATGGGTTGATGTTAAAGTTCCTCCGTTTTACTTATGAGTAAGTTGCAAGGTTCAAATAAAAATTAATAATGTAGCAACTTAATGTAAAGTATTTAACTTCTTAATTTGTCAGTTCAAATTATCCTATTTGATAAAAATGTTATTACTAGTTATACTCTTAATAACTCTAACTCATATAGTTTTTTATAAAGCAAGTCTACTGCTTGATAAACCTCGTTTTCCTGTCTTGCTCCTGTACATACAATCTTACCTGAACTGAATAATAATAGAACAACTTTGGGATTTTTCATTCTGTATATTAGCCCTGGAAATTGCTCCGGCTCGTACATTGAATCTTCAAGTGTTAATGCAGCTTTTTCTAAATCTATTTCAGCATTTAGGTTTGCGGATGCTACGATATTCTGAATTTTTGTTTCAGCTTCCCCTATTATTATAATCCCATTGCTGCGAAGGATTTTAATTATCTTCTTTACAGCATTATAAACATCCTTCTCACTTTTAGCACCTGTACATACCATTTTTCCTGAAGCGAATATTAATGTTGCAGTTTTTGGTTTATCAAGTCTGAATACGAGACCTGGAAACTGTTCCGGGTTATATTCAACATTCGGCACATTTCTAAATACCGCATCAAGATCTATGGATTGATTTAGTGTTACTGAAGCAACAACATTTTCAATTCTCACATTTGGTTTAAACATATTAATCATTCTATTAATAGAAAATAATATATATAAGTGTTTTCATTTAAATTAAGGCGCTGTAAACTTAGACATGCTAATTCCTCTACTATGAGCATTGCTCTTCAAAATTCAAACTTTAATCTCATCTATCATATATCGTTAAGCATTGCTGCCTGATTTAGAACGTCTTATGTGGACGATTAACTTCCAAAACTACATTAAACATCTTTAAGATAGAGTAACTTCGAAATATTTAAACCTTAGTTTCCATCGATTTCTTCATCATTTGGTATATGTTGAGGATGGTGTGGATAGGATTATTTTGACTTTTTCTTGAGGTTGCTCTTATGAGTTTTGCTTCAAACTATTCAAGCTGGGAGTCTTTAGTATTTCGCTAAAGTTCTTTCATCATTGTTTTTCCATGTTAGGTATCTGCTTGCTTTATGTTGAATTTGCAATCCTTCTCCATCATCAAATCCTCAAGTAGACCAAATAACATATACTTAAGGA
>Ga0209225_1000564_pt1 | contig 41356 bp, 47 predicted proteins | sample WasSprMetagenome_FD_184732 | JGI IMG/M metagenome (GOLD analysis project Ga0209225, IMG submission 184732) | Sulfidic aquatic microbial communities from Washburn Spring, Yellowstone National Park, USA - WS (SPAdes) (version 3) | ecosystem: Environmental > Aquatic > Thermal springs > Hot (42-90C)... | reverse complement strand
TCCTACCCCTCTTAGGCTTAGGTGGGAGGAAGGATGAAATCACACACCACTCCTCATCACTCAACTCACGAAACTCCATAAACAAAATAAGCAACAGAGAACTTCTTAAATATTTTGAAACCACCTCTATCTTTACTGCTCAGCAATCTTTGAAGAAGAGGTTGCCAAGGCTTATCAGAAGGTCTTAGAAAAGGTTTCTGAGAGAGAGGTAGCCTACCTTCTTGAGTATATTGCTAAAGATTCGTTTAAGCACGCTACAGCATTTAAAGCTTTAGCTGCTCGCCTTACACATCAAACAGATCGCTGCGATTGCGGAGAAATGTTAGGGGAAGCTTGGGTGAAGACTGTCGAAGAGGCTAAAAGATACGCCGCGAGAGAGGATGAGGTTACCTTAAGCGAACTGGAAGGGATCCTACAAGAATTTGAGAGCTACGAAGGGTATGCTGGTGAAGAATATCTAACAATATTATACACAGAAGTGGTCAAGCTCTTAACCAACGAGTACAATTTCGATCTAGAAGACTACAAAACCGTACTAGAGTGGATCATAGAGGATGAAAAGCGGCACATACAGATACTAGCCTTCATAAAGAGCAGAATCGCCGAGCAAAAAGCAGCCTGAAGTAGACTTGTACTCATCAGAGCCCGCTGCCCGCTTCTGAGACGAGCGGAAGCGAGGCTGTGTAGACGTATTCGCCTCCCTCCTTGAACCTTCTGAGCTTGCCAGCTTGTGAGAGGCGCAGCAGCGCCACCGCGACCGACTGCTTTGGATGTACTAGACCGTAAGATGCGAGGGCTTCGCGAACCTCACCCAATCTCTTAGGCGTTCTACCCCACGGGTCTGAAAACATCTTCACTATTATGTCTGCTAGGGAGTCTTCTTTCTCTATCTTTATGTTTGGCAGAGTCGGTTGAGTGGTCTCGGTTGCTGGTGGTTGAGTAGGTGCGGTAGTCACAATAGGTCCGCTTTGGCTTAGCGCAGTCGTTGGCTGAGGCATCCAAGAGACTATCTCACGTAGGGTATCCATCGCCTTAGATATAGTCTCAACATCACCCTGCAACTCAACCTCAAACTCGCCCAACTTGACCCTTATCCTCAGCTCTCCAGCCATCAGAAGACACTCCTGCTCTTAACTTAATATGCTTTTAACCTAAGCGACCGATAGCCACTTAAACCCCCTGCATCAAGTAGCATCGGGGAAAGGTATGAAGAAGCTTTTGGTCAAGGACCTCTATAACCCGAACCAGACGGTAGCCCTAATAGTAAGGGAAGATGAAAGCTTCCTTAACATTGTAAAAAAGTTTGTAGAAGCACCTTACATAAGAGGTCTCTTCGTGGTAGACAAGAGTGGAAGCTACCAAGGTTTCATTAAGCGTGAAAGCTTGTTGCATTGGGCAAAGGTAAAGTTGGGTGACATAAGCGGGCTGGAAGAATACCTCCTCAAATACTCGAAGGATACTACTGCTGGGCAGCTGATCTATCCCTACAGTGGGAAAGCAACCGTATATCCGGAAGACGATGCGGTAAAGTGCCTTAGGCTTATGCTGACCTACGACCTAACAGACATACCTGTACTAGATAGATCAGGTCGGATCTTAGGTGATGTAACTATACCGGAGCTGTTGGCTAAGGTGCTCGAAGCGAGCAGTGGCTAAGCAGCGACGAGCGCACGTATGCGCTTAACTATATTCGGGTGGGTAGAGAAGAGTTCCAATATTCTATCGGCTGCTGTGATTCTTCTTGAAAGTACCTCTTGAACAAGCTGAGCATCGCTCTTTCCAAATCTGCTTCTTGCAAGCATAAGCTCGTCTTGACCAGCTCTATCTGGGTCGCTTATGAAGAGCGCCTTGAATGCGCCTAAGTTACCTACCCCTCCTCTCTGCATCTTATATCTACTTGAGTATAGGGTTATCTTGGCAAGCCCTTCAGCAAGCTTCCTTGCACCCTCGTCTACCGTTCTGACCGCATGCTGATCCGCATAATACTCTCTAAGCCTACTCAGCCCCATAACCAGAAGTGTCAGCAGCCAGTATATGGCTAGGGATGCAAAGCCTGCGAGCGCAGCACCTCCACTATCCCTTTCTCTGCTTCTCCACATAGATGAGAGCATGAGCGAGTAGCCGATGTAGTAGAAGATCGCTGGCAGCACAGAGGCGAACATCATCAGCTGAACGTCTCTGTGCTTCAGATGCCCAACCTCATGGGCGAGTACAGCTTCAACCTCCTCATCTTCAAGCACATTAAGCAGTTCCTTGGTCACAGCAACACGCCTACCTGTAAGTGGAGAACCGTAGGCGAAGGCATTCGGTATTGGTATGTTCGCTATCATAAGCTTCGGCACCTCTATTCGACTTCTCTCACATATACGCTTCAACATAGCATGCAATTTACCATAGGCTCCCACATCAGCTTCTTTGACCCGGTAGAGCGCCTCGATCAAGTAGGGTGCGACAAGCCACTGCAAAAGATTCCAACCTAAGACTAGCGCTAAGAGTGCTATGAAGTCTAAAGAGCCTATCAGCGTTAAGATTACTGTGAAGAATAGAGTGGAAACGCCGATCAAGATCGCTAGCGTAGCGAGCATCGACAGCCTCAACTTCAGGAGAGACATATCCGACACCAACCGGCTCTTTTATTTACCTGCTTATATACTTTCTCCATCTAAAATATTGAAATGCTAGCAGCTAGAACTTAGATAAAATATACTAAAAAAAGCTCAAAATGTCGACCGGCTCTTACCTTTCTACACTAGAAAACTTTAAGAAGAATATGAACAACCCCTTAGTTTGAGTTGAAGATCGTGGCCATAGGTTCAAGGGTGTTTGTTACAGGGCTACGCTTAGCCGGCATCGAGGGGTTAATTGTTGATAGCAGCAAAGCGCTAGATACAGTCAATAAGCTCATAAAGGACAAGGAAGTGGGTTTAGTTTTACTCAGCGACGACATATCGAAGAGCATAAGAAGCAAGCTCAACGAAATCCGCTCAAAACACCCAACGCCACTAATATATGAGGTGCCAGCCCCGGGGAGTAAGAAGGAGAAGTTTGAGTACCGCGATATGCTTAAGCAGATACTTGGGGTATAGGTTGGTGAGCAAGCGATGGGCGCGGCTGAAAATATAGTGGATAGAGTGGTCAACGAAGCCTTTAAGAGCTTCGCTGAAGAGCTCGAAAAATCAGCCGCTCAAGCAGCAGAAACCCTTCAAGCATACGAAAGACAAACTTTAAGTGAAGTCACAAAGATCTTTGAAGCAGCAGCGAGGCAAGAAGATGTGTTAAAAAGAAAGATTCTGGGCTCAGCCGAACTCGCAGCGAGGAACGAGCAGCTTCGCCTAATAGAGGACGCTGTAGCGAAGGTATTTGACGAAGCGCTCAATAGGCTCTCCGCTTTGAGCGGCGATAGGGCTGAGAAGGCTCTGAAGCAGCTTGTCGGCGAAGCTCTCGACGCAATAGAAGGGAATGTAACTCTGTTCTGCAGAAAAGAGGATAGCGAACTCGTCAAGAAGATCGCTCAAGAATTTAGTAGAAGTACGAAGCGAAACATAACTGTTAGCAGAAACCATATATTGTGTAAAGGGGGTATTCAAGCGGCGTCGGAGGATGGTAGTGTGATGTATGATAACACTTATGAAGCCAGATTAGGTAGGATAAAGCAGCTGCTGAGGAAGGAGGTCGTTAAGATCTTAACAGTAGGTGAGTAGGATGAGTAGAGCAGCAAAGGGTAAGATCGTTTGGATAAGTGGTCCTGCGGTTAAAGCAGAAGGTATGGCTGAAGCCCAGATGTATGAAACCGTAGAAGTCGGGGAAGATAGGCTTGTTGGCGAAGTCATCCGAATCACAGGAGATGTAGCCTTCATACAAGTATATGAGTCGACGAGCGGATTAAGACCGGGCGAACCTGTTTACAGAACAGGTCAACCACTTTCAGTAACGTTAGGCCCGGGTATGATAGGCACGATCTACGACGGTCTACAGAGGCCGTTAAGCGAGATCGCCAAGCTTAAGGGTCCTTTTATTACTAGAGGTGTAACCGCGCCACCGATACCACCTAATAAGAAGTGGAGGTTTATACCGAAGGTAAAGAAAGGTGATGAAGTAGAAGCTGGAAGCATACTCGGCACGGTTCAGGAGACTCCGCTGATCGAGCACTATATTCTAGTCCCACCATACTATAAAGGCGGCAAGCTCGTTGACGTGGTCTCTGAAGGAGACTACACGATAGAAGATGAAATCGCGGTAATCGAGGAAGATGGTAAGAAGATCGGTTTAAAAATGGCTCATCGCTGGCCAGTAAGACAACCCAGACCGTACCAAGTCAAGTTAGATCCAGAGATTCCTCTACTGACGGGGCAGAGGGTCTTGGATACATTCTTTCCCATAGCTAAGGGTGGTACCGGCGCGATTCCAGGAGGCTTTGGTACAGGTAAGACCGTCACTCTCCATCAAGTCGCGGCTTGGGCCGATGCGAGAGTAGTCTTTCACATAGGTTGCGGAGAAAGAGGTAACGAGATGACAGAGGTTCTTATAAAGTTCCCAGAGTTGAAAGACCCCGCTTCAGGTAGACCTTTGATGGAGCGGACGGTCTTGGTCGCTAATGTGAGTAACATGCCTGTGGCAGCTAGAGAAGCATCTATCTACACAGGTGCGACGATGGCTGAATACTATCGAGACATGGGGTATGATGTAGTGCTTGTCGCAGACTCTACAAGCAGGTGGGCCGAAGCCCTTAGAGAGATAAGTGGTAGGCTTGAGGAGATGCCGGCTGAAGAAGGCTACCCATCCTATCTAGCTTCGAGGTTGGCTGAGTTTTATGAAAGGGCTGGTAGAGTCAAGACGCTTGGTAAACCTGAGCGCATCGGCAGCATGACACTTGTAGGCGCAGTATCACCTTCTGGAGCGGACTTCACCGAGCCTGTTACCACACACACCATCAGATTCATAAGAACCTTCTGGGCGCTCGACACCAGATTGGCGTATTCGAGGCACTACCCAGCTATAAACTGGATGACGAGCTACTCCGGATACATAAATGAGATATCAAAGTGGTGGTCGAGTAGGGTCGATAAGAATTGGGCGAAGGTGAGGGCTGACGCCTACGAAATACTACAAAGAGAGGATGCCTTAAAGGAAATCGTTAGGCTGCTAGGTCCAGAGGCTTTACCTGATGAAGAGAAACTGGTCTTAGAGGCGGCTAGGATGATTAAGATAGGCTACCTACAGCAAAGCGCATACGATGAAGTAGACTCCTATTGCAGCCCGAAGAAGCAGTATCTGCTTCTAAAGCTCTTTGTGGAATTCTATCAAGAGGCTCTGAAGGCGCTTAGGGCTGGTGTAGGCCTTGACGCCATAAGGGCTATGTCTATTATACCGAAGCTGCTTAGGGCTAAGTTCGAGATAAGGAATGAGGAGGTCGAGAAGCTCGAAACGCTAAGGGAAGAGATGCTGAACGAGTTCCAGAAGATTAGCGCTGTGGAGGTGAAGACAGTTGTCTAAAACTGTGGGTGGGGTAGAGTACACGAAGGTAGAGGAGATCAAAGGTCCTCTTCTGATTATGCAGGGCGTCACGAGGGCTGCATATGACGAACTAGTAGAGATAGAAACCCCCTCTGGCGAGAAGAGGCTGGGTAAAGTCTTAGAAGTAGGTGGGGGAAGAGCAGTAATTCAGGTCTTCGAGGGTACACGAGGTCTATCTGTGGTCGGCACTAAAGCCCGCTTCCTAGGTAAGACGATGGAGATACCTGTCTCAAGCGAGCTCTTAGGCAGAGTCTTCGACGGACTAGGCAGACCGATCGATGGTCTTCCAGAGCCAGTAGGTGAAGACTTTCGGGATGTTAACGGCTCACCCATAAACCCCGAGCAGAGAGACTACCCGACGGACTTCATACAGACAGGCATCTCAGTAATAGACGGTATGCTTTCGCTTACCAGAGGGCAGAAGCTGCCCATATTCTCTGGCGCAGGTATGCCCCATAATATGATAGCAGCACAGATTGCTAGGCAAGCTACAGTACATGGCGAAGACTTCGCGGTTGTCTTTGCTGCTATAGGGGTGCAGCATCATGAAGCGATCTTCTTCCGCAGATCTCTAGAGGAGAGTAGGGCGATGAAGAGAAGCTGCCTCTTCCTTAACTTGGCGGATGACCCTGCTATTGAGCGTATTATAACTCCTCGTGTAGCTTTGACGGCTGCGGAGTACTTTGCTTTTGACTTAGGTATGCACGTGCTCGTAATATTAACCGACATGACCAACTACGCTGAGGCTCTTAGAGAGATTAGCGCAGCTAGGGAAGAGGTGCCTGGTCGTAAGGGTTACCCTGGCTACCTCTATACAGATCTTGCAACCAACTATGAGCGTGCTGGGAGGATAAAGGGTAAGAAGGGTAGCATAACTCAGATGCCTATCTTAAGTATGCCAAGCGACGACATCACACACCCAATCGCAGACCTCACAGGCTACATCACTGAGGGGCAGATCGTGCTCTCACGAGACCTATTTAGAAAAGGTATCTACCCTCCTGTTGGTGTGCTGATGAGTCTAAGTAGGCTTATGAAGGACGGTGTGGGCAAAGGGAAGACTAGAGAAGACCATATGGAGGTAAGTAACCAGCTCTACGATGCTTACGCGAGGGTGCAGGAGCTGCGTGCACTCGTTGAAATTGTGGGTAGAGGTAGCTTAACGAGCATAGACCTCAAGTACCTACAGTTCGGAGACGTCTTTGAGCAGAAGTTCCTCTCCCAAGGATACGATGAGAACAGAACTATAGATGATACGCTCAAGCTGGCTTGGGAGGTCCTTTCAACCCTGCCCGAAGGCGAGTTGACGAAGATAAGGTCTGATTATGTGAGAATGTATTATAGAAGGAGCGAAAGCGGAGTATAGCGGGCTTGTCCGTAAGCTTCGGTAGAAAGTTCCTACCCACAAAGATCGAGCTCATACGCATCAAAAGAAGCCTAAGTGTAGCTAGGTCTGTCTATAAGATCTTAGAGGACAAGCGTGAGGTGCTCTTAAGGCGTTTGGATGAGCTGATAGAGCAGGCTGGAAAGGCTCGAGAAGACTTATGGACGCCTCTCTCAGATGCCTATAGAGCCCTCTTCGACTCTTACCTCAAATTAGGTCCGCTCACAGTAGAGTCGGTAGCAGCGACCATACCTAAGGGTGTGGAGCTCTCTCTGAAGACGCAGAGAATAATAGATGTGACTGTGCCCTCTGTTCAACTAAAAGATAGGCCTCTGGCCCTCGGCTACGGCTTCGCTGATACCAGCTCAGCCCTGGACGCCGCTTCACTTGCTATGCGCCAGGTGCTCCCAGCGATCCTGAGGGCTGCTGAAATAGAGAACTCCATCTTCAGGCTGGCTAGCGAGCTTGAGAGAACTCAGAGGCTTTTGAACGCTCTTGAGTATATAATAATCCCGCAGTATGAAGAAGCTGTGAAGACTATCTCATCGACTTTAGAGGAGCATGAAAGGGAAGAGTTTGTAAGGCTTAAAAAGATTAAAAGGGTGCTTGAGCGGAGAAAGGCTGGTGTTTAGATGAGTGAAGTGGTTAAGAAGAGGTTTGAGCAAGCGCAGAGTAGAGTTAAGCAGAAACAGCAAGAGCTTCATAGCGAGCTAAAAGGGAAGATTGAAGCCATAAGGAAGAAGACGGTAGAAGAAATCAGAAAAGTGGTAGGGTGAGCTGAAACAACAGTCTCCGCAACCTCTCCACCGCACATCAACTTTAGCTGCAGCGCTACAGAAGCAGAATCATTACTACCTTAGCCATAGATAGCTGCTCTAAAATAGATAGTCAAGGACTGCCCTCTAATCGAAGCGGAAGCTGAAATATTTTCTGGCAGACAGTAGATTACCCGCGTAAATCGCGCATCCAAGCTGTTTGGGAACTTCTTTTCTACGTGGAGAAGTGCCTTGCGCTAGAAGGATAATGCCTTAAAGTGATGAGTCTCTTTTTAGCTATTCGCTTATCAATTATATTCTTGGATGCGGAGAAGGGGATAAATTTAACTGGTCTCCGCCAACTGTTATGGGTTTTAGCACTCTCGTTGTCTAAATTGGGGAGGACTAGCAAAAGAACAGCAAATTCTCCGCTTTATAAGAGAGATAGGCAAAAAAGTTAAATAACGATTTAAAGAGGCTGAAGGTGTCTTGAGACCCCAACTGCCCCTTTGGGTGTTGTATGCTTCGCTCATCACGCTATGCCTCACATCCACCCCTTTAGCAGCAGCCGCTGAAGCACAGCCTACAACTTCAGAGCCGTTGATATTCAAGTTTCTTTCAGCCGCCATAGCTTTCGCAGCAGCCGCAATCGGAGCAGGCTGGGCGGTGAGTAAGGCTGGAGCCGCCGGCTTAGCTGGCAGTGCGGAGAGACCCGAAATAAGAACCACCGCTATAATCATTACGGCGCTTGGTGAAGCGATAGCCATCTACGGCATTGTGATCGCCATACTCATACTAGGTCAGCCAACGTAGTTAAGGGGATCCAGCCTTCTGGATCCCTTATTTTTCTTCTTTTGCCGTCGGTGTAGTAGCCACACGCTTCGCTATAAAGTAGGATAATATTAGTGAGGCTGCGAAGCCTACGCCTGAGAACAAGAGGGGGAATAGTATTGAGGTTGACTTGCATATGCTTGCAACGTAGAATCCAGCGAAGACCCCTACTAAGACCAAACCCGCTATAAGTAGGGGTAGTGTGAGTAGTGTCAAGAGCACTCTACGCCTAAGTCTCTTAGCCTCCTCCAACTAAACCACCACTTTACGTTAAGACAAGTTCATTCACATCGAAGACCCTCGAACAATATCTGCACATTAACCTAGGCGGCTCAGACCTAGCAACAAGGATCACCGGCGTTATGGGTTCATTAGAGTTTGAAATGCAGGTTGGATTTGGGCACCTGAAGATATTAACAAATGCGTCGGGTAACTCTACTTTTCTCTTGTCGATCACCCTGTAATCTCTTATTAGATTCACGGTAGCGCGAGGCGAGATCAGCGCTATTCTATTTGCTTCACTCTGTGTTAAGAAGCGGTCAGCGATCTTTACGATATCCTTCTTCCCAAGCTTCTTACTCGGCACGTTCATGGCTACTGTAATTAGGTTCGCGCACCCCTCCTTTATCCCAAGAGCCGCCAGAACCTTTAAGGCGCTACCAGGTTCACAGTGATCTATCACCGTACCATCTTTTATTCTTCGCACTATAAGCTGCTCCTCAGACAACCTACTCAACATTAAGGTGTCATATTTAATAACCTTTAGGCTAATATAGTAAGAGGCAAGATGCCGAACCCATTATTCGGGAAAGATGTAGTCTCAATTAGAGACTTCACAAGAAGCGACTTTGAAACAATCTTCGAAGCTGTCACAAAGATCTCATCGATGCCGCCGAAAGAGAGGCGCTTTTTAGCAGAAGGGCGCATCTTAGGGCTGATATTCTACGAACCCAGCAGCAGGACGAGGTTGAGTTTTGAATCAGCAATGTACTCAATAGGCGGCCACTGCATCGGAATAACCGATCCATCAACCGCATCCATAGAGAAGGGCGAGAACTTCACCGATACGGTAATTGTGGTCTCAGGATACGTTGATCTGCTGGTCATCAGACATCCAAGAGAGGGTGCGGCAAGGTACGCGGCTGATATATCAGAGAAACCCGTCATAAACGCGGGCTCGGGCGCTGAAGAGCACCCCACTCAAGCTATGCTCGACCTCTACACAATCTACCGTGAGAAAAAGAGGATCGACGGGCTTACAATCGGGATAATGGGTGATTTAAGATATAGCAGGACTGTTTATTCGCTACTCTATGCCCTCTCAAAGTACGATACGAAGATAAGGTTGATCTCACCACCTGAGCTGAAGCTCAGACCAGATGCCCTCATAGATGTGCGGAAATCGTCTTGGACGCAGCATAGTAGGTTAGATGAAGTAATTTCTGAGCTAGATGTGCTCTATGTTACGAGGATACAGAAGGAGCGCTTCCCAGATCCAGCTGAATACCAGCGTGTCAAAGGATCCTATTATGTGGATGTTTCGATACTGGAGCGCGGCAAATCCGATCTAATAGTCATGCATCCCCTACCTAGAGTTGACGAGATAAAGCCTGAGGTGGATAAGCTGCCACAAGCCAAATACTTCTTACAAGCCAAGCTCGGCAAGGATCTTAGGGCTGCTCTACTCGCGTTGATCTTAAATCCGGAGTTCTAGCGATTCGATTTAAAGTTCGCAGGTTTCGCATCGCACATAATATTCTAACGGCTCCGCCCGACTATCCAACCTCTCGGCTCTATCCTCCTCTTTCTCAGTCCTTGTAGTCAACACCTGTATGTTTCTGCTTCTATCTCTGTAAACCGTTATGCCTTTACAGCCAAGCCTATATGCCAATAGAAGGGCTTCCTCTATATCGTTCATGCTCGCATCGTGAGGAAAGTTTATCGTCTTCGACACAGCGTTGTCCACATACTTCTGGAAGGCTGCTTGCATCCTCACGTGCCACTCAGGGGAAATGTCGTGTGCTGTCACAAAGATCCTTCTAACGTGCTCAGGTATCTCCTCTATTTGCTGAATGGATGTCGAAGAAGCTATCTTCTTCATAAGATCCTCGCTATAGAACCCCTCCTCTATAGCCACCTTCTCAAACAGAGGGTTAACAATCGTGAGGTTTTCACCTAAAGTTTCACGCACCCTCTTTGTGTAAACGATCGCGAAAAGCGGCTCGATACCATTAGAGCAACCGGCTATCTCACTTATCGTGCCAGTAGGCGCAATTGTAGTTAGCGTTGCGTTACGCATACACCTGTAGCCGCGCTTCTCCCAGACGCTCCCCTTAAAGTTACCGAATGAGCCCCTCTCCTCAGCTAGCTTGACCGATGTGTTTATCGCGGTTTCTTCGATAAACTTCATAACCTGCTCAGCTATTCTTAGGGCTGGTCTCGAATTATAAGATACCCCGAGCTCTATCAGCATGTCTGCGAAGCCCATAACACCCAGACCGATCTTTCTGTTACCAAACCTCGTTATCTTCTCGATCTCAGGTAAAGGATACTTATTAGCATCTATCACATTATCCAGAAAGTGCACAGCCTTCTCCACGGTCGATCTGAGCTTATCCCAATCTATCCTCCCACCATCCACCATCTTCGCTAAGTTGATTGAGCCTAGATTACACGACTCATAAGGAATAAGGGGCTGCTCACCACACGGGTTAGTAGCCTCTATGACACCGGTGTGAGGAACGGTATGGGTAGCGTTTATCCTGTCTATAAATAGCACACCTGGTTCCCCATTCTTCCAAGCCATAGCTATTATAAGATTCCACACAACTCTTGCCTTAAGCCTCTGCACCACTTGCCCAGTGCGCGGGTTTATTAGATCATAATCCTCATCTTTCATCAGAGCTTCCATGAATCTGTCGGTTATCGCTACTGAGATGTTGAAGTTAGAGAGCCTACCCTCCTTCTCCTTAGCGGTAATAAACTCTAGTATATCTGGGTGATCTACCCTTAACACACCCATGTTAGCGCCTCTTCGTTTCCCGCCCTGTTTGATGGCGTTTGTAGCAGCATCAAAGACGGTCATGAAGGAAACAGGCCCAGAAGCTATGCCGCCAGTGGTCTTCACAACATCTCCTTTAGGTCTTAGTCTGGAAAAGGAGAAGCCTGTGCCGCCTCCGCTTTTATGTATGAGGGCTGCGTGCTTAAGCGTAGTAAATATGCCTTCAATAGAATCTTCTATAGGGAGGACGAAGCAGGCTGAGAGCTGCCCCAGCTCGGTCCCAGCATTCATAAGCGTTGGCGAATTCGGTAGAAACTCGAAGTTCACCATCATGTCGAAGAATTCTTTGGTTGTCTCCTCGACTTTGGCGGAAGGATTGTAGAGTAAATCGACTTCGGCTATCGTCTTAGCCACCCTCATAAAGAGCTGTCTTGGTGTCTCGATTATCCTCCTATTCTCGTCTCTACGTAGATACCGAGCGGCCAAAATTGTGATGGCGTTTAGCGGAAGCTTCAGATCGTCTTCTACACCCAGCAGAGCCTTGGCTCGCCTCAGCTCAGCGCGCTTCTGCCTGTAGAGAATGTATGCTTTAGCCGTCTTTGCGTAGCCGTTGTTTATCAGCGTCGCCTCAACTATGTCTTGAATCTCTTCTACGGAAGGAATGCTTCCGTCTTTGTGCTTCTCCTCTAACACCTTAACAACCTTCAGCGAAAGCTCTTCAGCGGCGTTCAGATCTCCCTCATTCACCGATTTAGCAGCTCTATAGATCGCATTAACTATCTTCGATCTATCGAAGGGGACGACCCTTCCGTCGCGCTTCTTAACGGCTGATAAAATCGTCTGCGGCTCAGATACCATCTGCCATCACTCCGTAAAGCGGATCAATATGTGGTAAAGGCTCATACTTCCCCTTAGCAGTCTAAACTCTTTGACCAACTCGTTCCTACGGTCTGTTCCTGGTTGAGTGCACATTAGAGCTAACGTGCGTAACATAGTGCACACCAACTCATGAAGCGTCTTACACGGTCAGTAGACCATCCTCCTTGTCAGCATCGTCGATTTGCAGACGCTACAGCGGCTTGCGGTAGGAGCGTTCTTAGCTCCACAATTTCTGCAGATGCTCAGATCCAAGCCTATTCTGAAGAACGACAATCTCGATGAAAGCGTTTTAATAAGTTCTTTCAGATCCTCGCTTCTTGTGTTGGGCTGTATCTTAACCGATACGGAGCACCCTCCTGTTAAGTTCTTTGAACACATCTCAGCCAGCTTCAGCTTCGACTCATCTAATCTATCAGACTCAAGCTCAAGCGTTGCTGAGTACCCTTCTCTCGCTTGCTGCGCAACAACGGCCTTGCCGTATCTCTCAGCGTCTAGAGTTGCTAATCTAGCCAACCCTTCTTCTGGCACCATAGCTACAGCGGCGTCAGTCCTTGAACTTGTTTCTTTGACCGCTGTTTCTATCGTCTTCTCTACGATAGAGGTGATCGTGTTTTGGGCGCTCTTCTCTTTCACCAACATCTGAGCAGCTTCCAAAAGACCAGCCAAATTTAGGATAAGCGGGCTCTCCTCGAGCGCAGCTATCTGCGTATTGCTAGCTATTAACGGAAGAACACCCTTCTTTATCTGCTCCATAATCATCCCCCTCCTAGATTGCAGAGCGGTCAGCGACTCTCTTAGAAGTATAGTCATCTTCGCTCTAAAGTATATTTCATCTTCCTGCGCATCTCTCGCCAACCTAGGCAGATTTACTGAAAAGCCGTGAAGAAGCATGCTCAAAGGCGGTCTTTCCTCAGGAGGCACTTTTAACTTCAACCCACTATATGTGTAGGTTGAATTTGTGTTTGGAGAGAAAGCCAAACACCCCCCTGCCATAATGATCTTGTAAATCTTATCTAGGGTTTCATCTTCTACATGACCGTTTAAGATTATGTTCACTGAAGGCAATGGAGCAACTTCAATATACCTGCTATACCCTTCAAGTACGCTAATGGCTTCGCTTCGAAGCGTCTCTCCGCTGTCTTCACCCCCTACATATAGTGAAAGTAGAGGGCTAGCACCTCTATAACCCAAGGATGCGCTTAACAGCACAAATTCTTTGAACACTTCTTCAACAAGATGTTTGGCGTTAACTTCTTTAGCAAAGTGTGTAAGATAGTCGGTGAAGCCGATCCAACAGAGCTCGCTATTGCACTCTGAAGCCAACAGAGTAGTCGCCGTGTCGTGAGCTAAGAGCGCTTCAGAAAGGTTGGTGGGCGGCGCAAGTCTAGGTATGGTGATCATCCTCGCAGCAAGCTTTATGCTAGAGGCGCAGAGGTAGGTCGCATCAACAACCAGGGTGTCTGGTGCTATACCCCACCTCCCTGGGTTAGAGATGTTTACATCCCCTGCTAGATGTAGGTCGGCTACATCTTTACTCAGCTGGTTTAGGAGGAGAAACTCTGAAAATACCGATTGAGCAGTCTGTGTTGTTAACGCATCTACACCTCCACCAGCTAAGCCCACCTTATTTATCAACTCGATAACATCGTGAACAGGTAGACCGAGTCTGGTAAGCTTGTGCCTATACTCCTCATAACCCTGCTCTATAAGCACAGAGTTGACAATCTCCCTGATCAAGGGAGCTGTCAGATAGGTGGTCTGAAACTTGTGGATCCTAGACTCAACCTCTGCCGTAATCTTCTGAGCTAAATCGAGCGGCATACCACCCTCCCTAACCAAGCTTTGCGTGATCTTGTTGGCGTTGAACTCCTCTATCTTCTGCTTCGACGTACGCACATATAGCTTTCCGCTCTCTAAAATCGCGTGCTCCTCTATCTGCCTACTTAGGTTAAGTACAAGTGTGCCGAGGCTAGTTATCGTATACTTACGCTCCACCCTATTCAGAGAAACAAGACCATGCCTAACGAGCTTCCTGAGGTGGTAGGCGAACTTACCAGACTCCTTCTTCGACCTGAAACCAGCCAAACTCTTTAACTCGGAGTAGCTAAGAGAACCTTTAGCGTTTAGAATCTTAAGTATCTCAAGCCGATTAGTGGAGGCGATTACCGAAAATATACCCTTAACCCTCTTACTGCCAGTAGATTGCAGATTAACCACCAACCCCAGTTAGAGCGTAAAATCATACAAACACGCGGTTAATAAGATTTGACTTCTGTTACTGAAAGCGGTTCGGTAAGGTTTTAATACCTGGATGGATAATCCATCCAAGGCGATGACCATGGTAGCAAAGAAGATTGCAGCCGCAAGCCTCTTCACAGCACTCGCAGTGACTACAAACTATCTTCTCTTCCCGATCTGGAATGTTAAGCTTATGGACGTTGTGGTCTTCCTCTCAGCCTACATATTGGGTTTGAGATTCGGCGTTATTGTAGCGGTCTTCTCTTGGCTGATCTATGGTGTCTTTAACCCTTTGGGTTTCTCCTTCCCTATTTTAGCCGCAGTGGCTGGCTGTGAAGTCTTTTATGCCGCTGCAGGAGCCTTCTGTGCGAGTAGGAGCATCCTTCACCCTCTTAAGCTGGGAGTAATCGGTCTTGTCGCAACCATAGGCTACGATCTAGTCACTAACGCGGTGAGTGGCGTGCTCTTTACAAATACTCTTTGGCCTGGCGTTCTAGTGGGTGTTCTTACTATGAACTTCCCTATTCCTATGGGTCTGCTTCATCAAGCTTCCAATCTGCTTCTCTTCTCTCTTCTCCCTCCTAAAGCGGTTCCTAGGCTTACCGATCTCGTTGCCTCCCATGCGGTGAAGGTGGTGAAGCGTTGAAGAACGGTTTATCTGTTTTATCTGCGGCTCTTCTCGCCCTCTTCATCTTAAGTAGTGGAATCGCGGTCTACTTTTATCTTGATAGCGTAGATGCCAACAGACGCTACAACTCTCTTCTCTCTGAGTTAGAGGGAGTTTCTCTCGAGATTAATCTGCTGATAGATTACGGTAATGGCACTCAGATTTGGCATAACAAGACCATTCTTCCGATAGGTGCAACGCTAATGAACGCTACCTTAAAGGTTTCACGCTCAGTGGAGTACATTGGAAGCGACCTGGGTGTCTTCGTTAACGGAATCGATGGTGTAGGCACGAAGATAGTTAAGAAAGGGCACTATTGGCTCTGGTGGAGGTTCGATAGGGTGCAAGGCGAGTGGTTGATGGGGGAGACTGCTGCAGACCGCTACATACTTAGACGTGGCGATACATTAGCTTGGGTTTACGAAGATACGTCAACTTACCCAAATGTAAGAAAGCCGGGTGAACGTTAGACTTTGTAGATCAATGGCTTAACGGCTAGTCTGTGGAATGCTCATTCGGATTACTCTAAACATCGGCTTCGCTTCCCATAACCGTTAATATGACCGCTAGAAATCGGGGTGCACACGTGGATGATAGACAATCAAGTAAGATGGCATCAGAGGGTAGACGTGGTAGGTTGTGTCTCTTACCCAGCGGGGCTGTTGGGAGAATAAGCATTATAGCTCCTAAAGTTCTGCCCAGCTAATTTAGAAATCCAATAATGAAAGAGCCGAAATTCTAAGAATTCTCTAAGGAATCGAAATCTTTAAGAAGATCTGCCCCTCGCCCTTTGATGGAGGTGAGAGGGTGGGTAAGGTAGGAGAAATCACGCTGACGGTGGACAAAGACTTCAAGAAAGATGCGAAAGCGAGCCTAAACGACCTATTCTCTGGCAAAGAAAGGGGTAGGAAAGAAATCACCATACTTGAAGACGTGAAAAAAGCGGCGAAGGTCAAGGTAACTATCGAAACCGTGTAATACCCCCTCCACTTCAAATGATCCTTACTCACCTTTTTTAACATTGTTCATCAATGCCTCTACATATTTGTCGCAACCAAGAAGGTATGTTGCTTTATTGAAGCGCTGAGCAACAAGTTTTTCAACATCTTCGACTTAATCCACATAGATGCAGAATCAACAACTAAATGCGTTGAAGACCCTACTTAAGATCGCTGAGAAACCAGTAGGACCAAAGCCCGAATTCGAGGTCACAGATGTGGTAAAGCTGTTCTTTTTATTAGGTGAGGGTGCTCCAAGGGGTAGGAAGAGCCTTTCCAAGGAGCTTGAGCTAGGAGAAGGCTCCGTCAGAACGATGCTGAGCCGGCTTCAAGAGGGTGGTTTCGTCAAAATGGAGCGGGGCGGGTGCAGATTAACAGAAAGTGGTGCCTCTATCTACCGAGAGCTGGCGAGGATGCTCACTCAGCCTAAGCCAGTAGACGCTGGCCCTCTCTCTCAGGGTGCTTGTAACTACTCTATTCTTGTACGCGGGTCGGCTGTAAAGATCAGATCAGGGTTAGAGCAGCGTGATGCCGCAGTAAGGGCTGGTGCTAAGGGTGCAACAACGTTAATCTATGTGGCTGGGCGTTTTTTGCTGCCTGGTGTTGATGTTGATGTTGAGAAAGCATACCCTTCCGGCTTCTGGAAGACTTTGAGGGATCTTCTGAATCCTAGAGATGGGGACTCCATAATTATAGTGGGTGCGGATTCTGCTAAGGCTGCTGAAAGAGGTGCGCTTACCGCTGCGCTTCAAACACTACTAGCAGACATCCCTATCAGCCAAAAGACATAAAATGAGTGTTTTACCATACTTTGAAGTCGGCGGTTAAAGTGGGTGTAGCACCTCTCACTAAGGTTACACTTTTACTACCCCGAAGCGAGCTCAACGACTGCCTCAGAAGCCTTTTTGAATTTGAGTGGTTCCACCCTGAGCAGCCCGAGTCCTCTGTTGCTGATCCCTACTTGAGCGATTTGAATGGTAGAGCCTTTAGGCTCTTTGCGAATCTAGACGAGCTTGTAAAGAAGCTAAGTATACCCCTTGAACCTAATGTGCTAGAAGTTATTGGAAAGGGGTATAGGGTGGAGAAGGATGTTAAGAGCGCCAAAGATTGGGCAGATCTTATCCAAAGACTTGAGGCTGAAGCAGCACCGATTATCGACACCCTAACCTCTCTTCTTGAAGACACTACACAGCTGCGTAAGAAGATATCTGACTACGAGGCTCTTAAGGCTGCGCTTTACACGATCCAGCAGTTCTCGATAGATTTGGATGCTCTCTCAAGGTTTAGAAGGGTCTATATCGTGTTCGCGGTAGCTGCCCTTAAGGATGTTGCTGAGATTAGGCGAAGCTTATCTGAAGCCCTTATTATCGAATGCCCTCTAACTAAGAACGACAGCGCCGTACTAGTCGTTGGCGCAAAGTCTGATGCTGATAAGATCGAGAAGGTGCTCCGCAGCTTCGAAGTAAAACCCTTCCTCATACCTCAAGACCTACCCCAAAACCCAGCAGCAGCCTACGATGCCGTTGTAAAAAGACTTGAAGAGGCCGAACGCCTGCTAGCAGAGTGTGAAGCCAAGTTGGAGGAGATGAAGATTAAGTCAAGCACGAAGCTACTTTCACTTAGGGAAGCGGCGCAGGTAGCTTACACAACGATTTCTAGGCTTAGAAAAGCGGGTGATCTGAAGAGGTTCGCCGTTATAGAGGGCTACATCCTGAAAGAGAAGGTCAACGAGTTTAAGCAAAGGTATTCGTCTTACCTGCTCTTCTTTGAGGAGGCGAAGCATTCTAACCAGCCTACTCTTATGATTAATAAGAGGCCGATAAAACCGTTTGAGAACATTACATTAACCCAAGGTGCTCCGAGAAGCGGTGAAATCGACCCAACACCCATCATCGCATTCATCTTCCCAATCTTCTACGGAATCATGTTTGGCGACTTTGGTCAAGGGCTGGTTCTCCTCGTCTTCGGACTAGTACTCAGACTCAGAGGAAGCCCTACGTTAAAGCATTGGGGTGAGATAATAATGGCTGCGGGTGTGTGTGCTACTGTAGTGGGAGCTTTGGTTGGTGAATGCTTCGGCTTAGAGTTAAGCTCTCTGCCGTCTATTGGAGACTTCTTTAAACGTATTCATCTTCTACATCTCGTTGAGCACGAAGGCTTTAACATAGAGTCTGTAAGCACAATACTTACCGTCGCCATACTCATAGGAACCATTCATATCTTCATAGGGCTTGTGCTCGACGTGCTCAAAGGTCTCAAGGAAGAAAATAAGATCGAGCTCTACACACTTAAGATACCCTCACTACTACTCTACGTGTTTGGTGTAGGCTTCAGCTTGGCCTTCATAGCCTCAGGCTACAGCTTCTCAGAAGTCCTCACCAGCAGCAACCCGGTTCCAATTATATCGAATCTACTAGGCTCAACTATAACAGCTAGCTCACTCTCAACAATAACGCTGCCAATCTGCTTGGCGGCTGCTGCTTGGATAGTCATCGGCAAACCACTAGAGAGCATATTAGCAAAAGGTCACGGTGAAAGAGAAAGCCCCTTCATGGGTATTATCTTTGGCATAGTTGAGTTCCTACTTAGGTTGGTTGAGTTCCTAGCCAACACTATAAGCTATGCTCGACTCGGCATCCTCCTCCTAGTTCACGCCGCCCTAATGTTCGCGGTAACTATGACTTTAAGCAGCGGCTTGATAGGGCTGCCCATCTGGATCATAGGTAATTTAGGTGTTATGACTTTGGAGGGGTTGATCGTCTACATTCAGGACATAAGGCTTCACCTATACGAGTGGTTTACAAAGTTCTATGAAGGCACAGGTCAACTCTTCGCTAAGATCGCACCAGAAACCACATACGTCAAGATAAAGTGGGAATCTAAGATAGAAGGATCATCTTCGACATGATCTCTTTCGCTGAAAGCCCCTGCTCCACACCGAAAGCTAGGGCGGAGAGGTTTCTAGTCTCAGCCTCCTTCAGCTTAATCAGAGCCAACGCTACACCCAGCCCTGAAATCTGCCACGGAAACGCCTTTAAAGCCTGCTTATAGCTGTAAATCTCGAATTCAGATTCAAGCCTGCGCACCGCTTCTTCTCCCGGTACGCCTGGTGGTATGAGTTTGCCGTAAGGTGTTTCAGCGACCTTCTTTAGGGCTTCATTAAGATTGGGTGCTCCTATCATGGCTTGAATCTTCTTTTGAGGTATGTTGAATGCCGCGTCAACTACGAGTTCTCTTGTTTGTGGTGTGGTAAGTTCCCAGATCTTGGCTCTCAGTACGCTCATAATGTTGTATCCATCTATATCTATTGAAATGAAGGGTCTTACGTTCGCCTGCTCCCTTATAGGACGGCGTTTCAAATATATGCGCCTTCTCGTTAATTTGTTGTATTCGTTAAGCAGGAGTGTGTAGAAGGCTTTGTCTAGGTAGGTGTCAAAAATCCTTAGATCACCTTTTTCACGGTAGAGCTCAGAAGCTTTAAGGATTTCACCAGAGAACTCAGTCTTAGCTAAAGCTTGCACCAATCCAGCTAAATCTGGTGCTGAAAGCGCTCTGACGATTAGGTCCCTTCTGGCGACCAGTTCCTCAGCATAAAGGTTAACCCTTGACGCTATTTCATCATAGCTCAGACCAAGAGCCTTCCCCTTCGCTATCGTCTTAAGGTTCCAGATAAGGTGCTTGATATAGTAGGCGGTTAAGAAGGATGGTCTGGGCGACACTTTGATAAGTGAGTAGTGTGTTAACGCTAGGTGCTCTCTGAAAGCCATCTCCAGCTTATCTGAGGTATAGGGTCTGGTAAGTTTGGAAACTACTTCATTATACGGTGTCCCTTTAAGCCTGCCGACTAGATCCTCGAGACCTCTAGACTCAGCTAAGGTTTCAACCATCGCTCTCTGCAAAAGTACGCCTTTTTCTGCGAAGCACTTCGCCATTAGATAGGTTTCGTCGGCAAGCTCGCCTCTAACCTTCAAAGCTTCTTTTCACCGATAATGGCTTTTACAGCCAAATCGACCGCCTTCTCTATGTACCTATCTATCTTAGCTTTTAATTCAATTAGCTCAGTTTTAGATTTTTGGAGGATCTCTTCGGCTTCCTTCTCAGCCTCAACCCTCGCTTTCTCCAGCTTCTCCTGCACTAACGCGTTTGCTTCGTTTAAGGCTTCAGTCATAGCCCTCTCTCCTTCTGCAGCAGCCAAACTTACTAAGGCACGCTTCGCTTCAGCCACCCACTTCTCTACTTCATCCAACTCTTTCTCTAACTTTTCTAGGGTGGATATGGCTTCTTGAACCCTAGATGCTGATTGGTGTAACAATCTCGACCCACTAGCTATGCTTCAGACAATATTTAATTTTACCTCTACGCAAGGTCCCCAAGCCTAATCGTTTGAGAATTGCTGTCATACCTCAGAATAAGGGCGTGCCTCCCCCACTCTATAATCCACTTAACCAGCTTAGCAGCATCTACATCCGGCATCTTCTCTTCTAACAATGCGATCAACTCCTCCTTACTCATCGCGTCACCTCTATTCTTCAGCTGCTCAATTAGCCACTTAAACAAGCTGGTTCTTGAGAGCGTTTGATTTAGAATCTTCTTACGCTGCGTCGAGTTGCCCGCTAGGTACTCTTTACCCTTGTCGGTAAGTATGAGGTCACCTGAGTCGACTTTGATGAAGCCAAGCATCTCCGCAGCCTCTATGGCTGGAAGCATATCATCTAGCTCCAACATAAGCTCGTCTGCAATCTTCGCAGCATCCACCTTACCTTGGTAATCCTCCAATATCTCAAGAAGCCCAGCCACGATGCTGAGGTGGGTTCTCGGTATAGGCTCCAATCTTTTACCTTCAACCCCTTATCTTCTGCTGAGCATAAATATGTTACTCAGGCTATTAAAGATGTAATCTGATCGACGAGCGCATATAGTTTATCACTCCTCGGATCACGTGGTCTAGGAAGGTCTACAGGTACCTCCTTAATTATGGTTCCTGGTCTGTGGCTCAAGACGATTACTCTATTAGCAAGGTAGACCGCTTCCTCTACACTGTGAGTAACCATTATTACTGTGTCAGGCGCCAAATTAGGGTTCGACCAAAAATCGACAAGCTCTTCCCTGAGGTGGGTTGCTGTCAAAGGGTCGAGTGATGAAAACGGTTCGTCCATAAGTAAGACGGTGGGCTCGGAGACGAGCGCCCTAGCTAAACCGACTCTCTGCTTCATACCGCCAGAGAGTTCTCTAGGATAAGCCTCCTCGAACCCCTTCAACCCTACCATCTCAATCATCTTCAGGGCTCTCCTCCTCTTTTCTTCTTGAGAAATCTTCTTCGAGTAGAGACCTATCTCAACATTCTCCAAGACGGTGAGCCACGGGAAGAGGGCGAAGCTTTGGAAAACCATAGCCATCTCGTCACAAACACCTTTAACCTCAACCCCTTTGTAGAAGACTTGTCCATCAGAAGGGGGTATAAGGCCACAGATTATTCTAAGAAGTGTCGACTTCCCGCAGCCGGAAGGACCAACGATGCAGACAAAATCCCCTTTATCAACAGCCATCGTGATATGCTCCAAAACTACAAATGGTCTAGCGGTCTTGGATGTAAAGGATTTTGTTACGTTTCTTAGCTCTAAAAGCGGCATCCCCCTTCTCCTCTACTCGAACCTATATCGATCTAGCGCATAGTGGTAAACTCTCCTCCAGATCACCCTGTTCATAAGCACAATGGTAGAAGTCATAGTAACAAGGATGATTAGAAGTAGGGTCAGGTTACCGAGCTCATACGCAGCCCTATCCAGCATAGAGCCTAATCCTAAAACCGCATATGTTTCACCACCGTAGTTTATGTACTCTGAGACGATGAGAGCGTTCCAACCACCACCCCAGCCTGTAATGCTGCCTGTAATAAGTGCTGGCATTACGCCTGGCAACATGACCATCCTCCATAGGCTTAACCCTCTTAAACCGAAGGAGCGAGCTGCTTCAACGATATCAGAGGGTATGCTTCTGAAACCGCCAATTAAGTTAAATAAGATGTACCATTGCATCCCGGTCATCGTTAAAATTATCGAGGTTAAAAATAGACCGTACGGCAGATGTATTGTTAAATTTATTATTAGCGGGAAGAGCGCAGTGGCAGGTATAGAGGCTAAAACACCTAGTAGTCCAAATGCAGCAGCACGCGCTCGCCAAGCCAGCCAAGCAGCCAAAGGTAGAGTCCACGCCAAGCTCGCCACATAAGCCAAACCTAACCTAGCTAAAGATGTGAAGAGCGCCTGAGGTAGCAAGCTCAGCTCCCTCAAAAATTGAGGTTCCTTAAGCGACCCCATAAACCCATTAACGCCCTCAATAATCCTCCCATGTTGATATAGCAAAATTATGGTAAGTGACGCAGCGACTAAAATAATCAAAAGAGTGGAGATGAATTTTTGATGCGTCCTCACTTTAGGTAGAGGTGTGTAAACGAGTGATATGATCTCTTTGGTCTTCTCTAAGCCTCGCAGCCTAACCGCAGGTAGAGTGGGTCTCTTCAGACGCTTTTCAAGCCATTTTAAGCTCCTCTGATACACTCTGGGCTGTCTTGTTTCTTGAGCTGCGAAGGCTTCGTATCTAAAGCGCTCAGCATAATCCCTCAACGGAGCCCATAGCAGAAGATCTACAATTACGACCGAAAAGATGAGCGCACCTAACCCAAAGAGAGCATGAATCAGATTGCCGGAGTAGGTCGCTTCAGCGATATAGCTGCCTATCCCAGGCACTTTATACTCTTCCGAGCCAACTGTAATTATCTCTGCTGCTACCAAAAAGTACCAGCCACCAGCCCAAGACATCATGCCATTATACACCAATTTAGGTACGCAGCTAGGTAGGTAGAGCTTCATTAACCTCCCCACTCTCCCTAATCTGAAGGCTCCTGATGCTTCAAGGAGCTCGCTAGGTATCGCTGAAACAGACTCGTAAGTTGAGAAAGCTAGGTTCCAAGCTTGACTCGTGAAGATTAAGAAGACGGCTGCTAACTCAACACCAATTCTAGAGCCCCCGAAGACCGCGATGAAGAATAGCACCGCTACCGGAAAGAACCCCAAGATAGGCACAGATTGGAGTATATCGAGAATAGGCAGCATAACCGACTCAGCCCTTCTACTTCTAGCAGCCACGATACCGTAGGGAATGGCGAAGAGGTAAGATAGGATTAGGGCTGCGAACTGCCTAAGTAGAGAGTAGGATAGGTTTATAAGAAGCAGCGGCGCTTCGTTGAGTAACCCCTCTATTTGAAGCTGCATCGCATAAAACCGGCAATCCCAATATTTATACACTTTTTCCGCAGATATGCAGATTAGCTCGGATGTTTATCAGCCTCAGCAAGAAGATAACCCGAGTAGATTCATCTAAACTTCATCCAGAGCTAGCTGGTGAGTGGAATTATCCCGAATAGCTAGGATTAGAGGTATAAAATGCCAAGAGTCTTTGGCGGCTGTATATTTGTAGGGTTAAGATTGCTTCGCTTTGCTTCTAGCTATTATTTCTTGTGAAATCTGTTCCTTTGTTTTCCCTGTAACATCGATACCCATCTTTATGGCAGTGACGATCAAGGGATCTACTTCTACCTTCGCCTCCTCTTTCTTCACACTCTCTTTCTCCTCCCCTTCTTCGCCTGCTTGCTTAAGCTCCTTCTTCGCTTGACCTAATGCTCTGGCTAATTTGGGTATCTGCCCCGGACCCCAGATCAGTAATATTGCTACGATAGCTATTATGACGATCCATTCCCAACCTACCACTACCATTATCTTTTCACTCTACCACCCCTACTTCCACAACACCATATATTTATTGTTTTAGAGTTACTCCAAGAACCACTCTACTCTTCCTTAAAGGATTCGTAAAATGTATTTGACTTATTCACCACGCCCTTCCTTACATAGCCGCTTCTAAACCATCTAATCTATAGATGTAGTAAAGGTTTAAAAAGCGTGGCATGAACCTCCAACCTTGGACTGGTGAAGGTTGGGTCACAGGAAGCGCAATGCGCCGCGGAGAGGGTCTTTAGCCTACAGACCTAGAGCGAGAGCTAGGCGTATCGTCCCAGCTCTTGAATCATTTGAGACACCCCAAGTTCAAAAGCCAACCATTCTCGGATTCGCAGGCTATAAGGTTGGTTGTATGCATATCATAACAGTAGATGATAGAGAAAAGACGCCTAACTTCGGTAAGCCGCTCTTTAACGCCTCTACAATAATATCTACCCCTCCTATGACTGTTTATGGATTCAGAGCATACACACGCGTAAACGGTGCGCTGCAAGCTTTTTGCGACGTGTACGCTAAGGCTCAGCCTAAAGATATAGAGCGGCTCGTAAAGATGCAGGTAAAGGACCCGAATGAGCCCATATCTAAGATAGAAAAGAACCTAGACTCGATTGTAAAATTTACTGCTTTGGTCTACACAAGGCCACGTGATGCCGGTTTATCGCAAAAGAAGCCCTTCCTCTTTGAAATTACGGTTGGCGGAGGAACCATAAAAGAGCGTTTCGAATACCTCAAATCCGTTTTAGGAAAGCAGATTAGAGTTAGTGAAGTGTTTAAGCCGGGCATGTATGTTGATGTAGCCGCCATAACGAAAGGTAAGGGATTTGAAGGCCCTGTTACAAGATTCGGCATTAAACGTAAGCAGCATAAGTCCAGAAAGAGTGTTAGGGCTGTTGGTGCGCTTAACCCGTGGCACCCAGCTACGATAATGTACACAGTACCAAGAGCGGGTCAACACGGCTTCCATAAGAGAATCGAGTACAACAAGAGGATACTTCTGGTGGCTAACCCGTCTGAAACTCCGATTACACCAAAAGGCGGCTTCCACAAATACGGCGTAGTGAACTGCGACTACATCGTGCTAAAAGGATCTGTGTCTGGACCAGTCAAGAGGCTCGTCAGACTAAGGTTTGCTGTAAGGCCCAAGAACCTCAAGGTTCAACCTCCTAAGATACTGGAAGCCAGCATACCTATTGGTAAAGGGTGAAATGTAGTTGGTTGAAGCCAACGTGTACGGGTTAGATGGTTCAGTCATCGGCAAAATAGAGCTCCCCGAAGTTTTTGAAACCCCTTTCAGACCAGACGTGATCCAAAGAGTCTTCTGGGCTCTGTTCACACACCACTTACAGCCTCAGGGACGCGACCCTCTGGCTGGTAAAAGGACGACCGCAGAATCACGTGGTGTTGGATTAGGTATCGCAAGGCTAGCCCGTGTGAAGGGAGGCGGTCCTAGAGCTGGTCAAGCGGCTGGCGTGGCTAGTGTAGTTAAAGGTAGGCAAGCCCACCCTCCTAAGGCTGAGAAGATCATCTGGAAGGCCATAAACAAGAAAGAGCGGCGGCTAGCCACAGCCTCTGCTATAGCAGCAACAGCCTTGAAAGATGTTGTTGCAGCAAGGGGTCACAAAGTGGATAAGATCCCTACTCTACCGTTGATCGTAAGCGAGGAGATAGAGTCGATAAGTAAGGTTAAAGATCTACTCCCAGTGCTTGAAGTGTTAGGTCTTATGGATGACGTTGGTAGATCACGAGAGGGCATTAAAACCAGGTCGGGTAAACCACGAATGCGTGGCCGAACAAAGCGTATTCCGAAGGGGCCTCTGTTTGTTGTCGCTGAGACGAAGGGGCTGGAGAAAGCTGTTGAAAATCTTCCTGGTGCTGAATGTGTAGTGGCTAAAGATCTTTCAGTACTACATCTTGCGCCAGGTGGTCACGCTGGTAGGTTGGTTGTTTGGTCTAGGGCTGCGCTTCAATCTTTGCCTAAAGGTGTTTTGGAGGTGTGTAAGAAGGTTGCGGCCTGAAGATGCTATGAAGATTATCTTATATCCCTATGTTACAGAGAAGACGTTTGATCTGATTGAGAAGGAGAATAAACTTGTGTTCATTGTGGATAGAAATGCTGATAAGAGTAAGATTAAGAAGGCTGTTGAGGCGCTGTATTCGGTGAAGGTGGAAAATGTGAACGTGCTGAATACTGTTAAAGGCAAGAAGGCGTATGTTAAACTAGCAAAAGAGAGTTCAGCCGCGGATCTAGCTGCCAAGCTAGGGTTGGTGTAGAAGGTTGGGTAAGAGGATAATACCTCAAAGAAGGGGTAAAGGAGGATTACAGTGGAGAGCGCCGAAGAAGGGTAAAGTAGCTCCAGCCAGATACCCACCGATCAAGGCAGAAACCATTAAAGGCTACGTTGCAGAGATTTTACACGAAAGGGGAAGAAGCGCACCACTAGCACGGATAGAGTTAGAGGATGGCGAGGTATTCTATACCGTCGCAGCCCACGGCATGAGTAAAGGTCAGATCATAGAGATCGGCGCTACAGCCAAGCCTACCGTTGGTAACATTCTTCCTCTAGCAAACATACCTGAAGGAACCACGATCTGCAACATAGAGCTTGAGCCTGGGGATGGTGGGAGGTTGGTTAAGACAGGGGGTACCTCAGCCATACTCTTCTCTCAAAGCGGTGACAAATCTATAATTCGCATGCCTTCGGGCAAAACGATAACCCTCTTAAACAAGTGCAGAGCTATGATAGGTAGCGTAGCAGGCGAAGGAAGGTTAGAGAAACCACTACTCAAAGCCGGAAGAAGCTACTGGAAACATAAAGCCAAAGGCAAAGCCTATCCTAGAGTAAGAGGTGTAGCGATGGCGGTAGTCTACCATCCCTTCGGAGGAGGTAGGCACCAGCATCCAGGCAAGTCAACTTCAACTCCTAGAAACGCGCCACCAGGCAGAAAAGTAGGTCACATCGCACCTAGAAAGACTGGGCGTAAGAAGATTACAAGAGTTGTTGAGGTGAAGTAGGTTGCCAAAAGAGTTCAAGTATAGAGGTTACACCTTAGAGCAGCTTCAGAACATGTCTTTTGAAAGCCTCCTTATGCTTCTACCCTCTAGGCAGAGACGCTCACTTAATAGAGGAATATCTGATGAGAAGCGTAAGCTGCTTGAAGAAGTCAGGGCTGCTCGGGATGGTAAGCTGAATAAACCGATAAAGACACACGCTAGAGATATGCCTATACTACCCTATATGGTGGGGTTAACTATACACGTGCATAACGGGAAAGAGTTTGTGCCACTCACGATCAAACCTGAGATGATTGGGCACTACTTAGGCGAATTCGTAATAACCAACAAGAAGGTTGTGCACGGCACACCCGGTATAGGCGCTTCCAGATCAAGCCTCTATGTGCCCCTAAAGTAGACCATTCTTCTCTTTTTAGAACGGAAGATTTATCTAAATGTTTTTACCCAGCTAAGGTGAGCGCTAAAGAAGATTCAGTCTTCCTTACGGCGCGTGGGTGATATAATTAAGTTGTCGACAGATGATAGAAGATTTAGTGGCCTAAGAGGTGTGCACGGCACAACCACTGTAGGAGTGGTATGTAGAGAGGCTACAGTCTTGGCTACAGACACCAGAGCAATAGCAGGAGGCTACTTCATAGCGCATAAGCACGTAAAGAAGATTCAGAAGATTGATGACCACCTAGCCATGACGATAGCTGGTGCAGTCGCAGATGCGCAAAACGTGGTTGACACGATAAGATACTATTCTAACCTATATAAGATCGATAAGAGGGTGCCTATACCTGTTAAAGCAGCAGCTAGGCTAGCTTCAAACATCTTCTTTTCGGCTAGACTCTTCCCCTATATCGCCGATGTATTGGTTGGGGGTTTTGATCAAGATGGCCCTAGTGTCTATAACATAGATCTCCTTGGCTCTTTAACTGAAGCAAAATTTGTATCAACCGGAAGCGGCTCGCCGGTAGCTTACGGTGTTTTGGAGAGCGAATACCGCGAAGACCTAACTGTTGACGAGGCTATAGATGTTGCGGCAAAGGCAGTTATCGCGGCTATAAAGAGGAATGCTGGGACAGGAGACGGTGTTGACATAGCGGTCATAACAAAGAACGGCTTTCGAGAACTGAGTGAGCAAGAAAAACGAAAGTACTATGAGCTTTATCTTCGGTAGAAGATCGATTTGGGCCAGCGTCTCAATACTACCCAGAACACGCTGATACATACAGTCTTCCAAAACATCCCACCCGAAGCCGAGATCACTAGGGTAGAGTATGAAGGGCCGAGGATAGCGCTGTACACAAAGAAGCCTAGATTTCTGTTTGAAAACAGCGTCATCATATCAGAAATAGTCAACACGCTAAAGAAGAGGGTCGTGATAAGGACGGATAAATCGATTCGCAAACCTGAGCCTGAAGCAAAATCCATTTTGTTATCAAAGCTTCCTCAGCAAGCAAACGTCACAGCTATAATCTTTGATGATGCTTTTGGAGAGGTGCTAGTGGAGGCCGAGAACCCCAAGGCTCTTACACCAGAGACGGGCTTCGATCAATATAAGTTAGTTGACGAAATCGGTTGGAAGCTTAGGATAAGAAAGGCGCCGCATATCCAGTCTCCTACTATGCAGTGGATATATCATACACTCAAATCTTCTTCAGAAGAACGAATGCAGATACTAAGGAATGTAGGTGAACGAATATTCAGAAGAAGACTTGCTGAAAACACGGAGATCGTGATCTACACACTAGGGGCGTCGCAGGAAGTAGGACGCTCAGCTATACTCGTCGCCACCCAGGAAAGCAGGATTCTGGTGGATTGCGGCATCAACCCAGGTACTAGGACGCCGCCAGACGCCTACCCTCGCCTAGATTGGCTTGATCTAGATCTTGACGAGCTTGACGCAGTTGTTATAAGCCACGCTCACATCGACCACCAAGGCTTTCTGCCTGTGCTCTTTAAGTATGGGTATGATGGGCCGGTCTACTGCACCGAACCCACTCTACCGCTGATGGTTCTTCTGCAGAACGATTTTGTTAAAGTTTCTTCTATCTCTGGCTCTAGACCTCTGTATGAGTTAAGGGATGTTCGGGCGGTTATAGAGCACTGCATAACCCTACCCTACGGTGTGGTAACAGATATTTCGCCTGATGTTAAACTTGTGCTTAACAACGCTGGACACATCCTTGGTTCTGCTACTGTACATTTGCATATAGGTGAGGGTGCGCATAATATCGTCTACACAAGCGACTTCAAGTACGCTAAGACCATGCTTCTAGATAGTGCTAGCTGGAACTTCCCAAGAGTTGAGACCCTCATAGTGGAGAGTACTTATGGTGCTAAGGAGGATATTATGCCTAGCAGAGAAGAAGCTGAGCAAACCTTGGCTCAATCTGTAAACGAGACCCTCTCTAACGGTGGTAAGGTGCTCATACCTACGCCAGCTGTAGGTAGGGCTCAGGAGATTATGCTCATTTTAGACAATTTGATGCGCGCGGGTGCGATAATAGAGGCGCCGATATTTACTGAAGGTATGTTATCTGATGCCACAGCCATACACGTTTCACACCCAGAGTATCTTGCAAAAGAGTTAAGAGAGAAGATAATAGAAAATGGCATCAACCCCTTCTTGTCAGAATACTTCACGAATATAGAGCATCCAAGCAATAGAGAGGAAGCGCTTAGAGAGGGACCAGCCATAATAATGGCTACTTCAGGCATGCTTGAGGGAGGACCTGTTATAGAGTATCTACCCGAAATCGCCTCATCCGAGAAGAACAAGATCCTATTTGTTTCCTATCAGATACAAGGCACCTTAGGGCGAAGGATCTTAGATGGTGCTCGGCAGATAAGTTTAGCAGATGAGGGTGAAAAGATAAGGGTGATAGATGTGCGATGTGCGGTTGAGAAGATAGACGGCTTCAGCGGGCACAGCGACTACAACCAGATAATGAAGTACATAGCTAAACTTAGACCAAAGCTCAAACAGGTTATAGTAAATCACGGTGAAAAGAAGAAGGTAGAGAGCTTAGCCTCCTCTATAGCCAGAATATTTAAGCTACCCGTCTACGCGCCTTCTATACAAGAAGCGATCAAGGTGTATTAGAGTAACCCTCTCCAGATCTTCACTCCCGGAGGGGTAACAACGACTCTTTCATCACCTAGACGGGCTATATCGCCACCTATAGATGTCGCATAATTATATAACTCCTCTACAGCCTTTCTCAACTCCTCTATGTTCTTCTGTGCGAGAGGCGTTATGCGTAAGATAACTATGAAGTTTGATGAAAGATCCTTCTTTATATCATCAACCTCTTCCCTATCTCTCAAAGGCAGTGCCTTAACGTATATCTGCGGTTTCTCCAACTTACTCTTTCCTTGTTCCATCCCCATTCTTCTTAACCTACGCCTATTTCTTATCTCTTTTGGTTTCCTTTTAGATTATGCCCTTCTCTTTCGCCATCTCCCAGATCTTATCGCCAACATAATGTATGTTAATAATGATAGGTCCTTTAGTAAGCTGTTGGGCTTCTTCGCTTGAAACGCTCGCTTCGCCAACCGCTACTGCTTTATGATACTTCTCATCTTTAACCACCACAACATCTCCTTTTTTGAAGCTGGTCGGAAATGACTTCACACCCGGCCGCATAACATCCGCACCATTACATATGAAGCGGACAGCACCTATGTCTACAGTCACGTACGGGAATGCCTCCACACGTTTAGTATCAGCCAAGAAGGGGACAAACTTATCACCTACTCTAACAACTTTAAAATCATCTAGCATCAGCAAAGCCCTTCTGTCATCTAACTCTAAAGCAAGAAGCCCCTTGAACCTTTTAGGTAAGATATCTCTAGACCAGTTCTTTAGCAGCTTATTATAGATCTCTTCAGCCTCCTCCCTAGGAACAGATCTACTTCTCATTTCTTCTCCCTTTTGCTGGCGAAGGCTATTAGCGCTTCTATTTGAGGGTCTTCTATGGAGCCCGGTCTGATTCTTCGGATATATCTTATTGCTTCATCGAGCGGTGTGTCTTTGTACTTTATGAAGTATGCCGCTAATACAGTTCCGGTTCTACCTTTTCCAGCCGCACAGTGTACAAGTATAGGTTTATTCTGCTCGATCTGCTCCTGTATGAAGTCTACAGCCTCCTCTAAGCTTAATAATGGAGGCGGCTTATGATCAAGCATAGGCACGTGCTTATAACAGATTCCATCTACCCAGCTATCTGGTAGCCGACTTTCAGTCAAGGTTAATATGGATCTTATGCCTTGCTTCACCAGCCATTCTACCTCTCTTTTGCTAGTGGGTCTCCCGCTCGCTGCCAGCCTGTCTTTAATGACCCAGCTGAAGCTACTAGGCTTTCTGTTAACCAGCCCGCGTACGATCCTGTAGATTTCCCCAACTCTACCCAAAGAATCTTAGCACCTAAGCGTAGGCGAGTGAAGCCATATGCGCTTCTGAACCTGTATCAAGATATATACGCTCATTTATCCTTAGGAGCTCGTTGAGCTTGGCTATCCTCTCCCCGCCCACTATACCAGTCTTTATCATCTTCGAGCCAGTCGCCACAGCCACGTGTGAAATGTGACTATCTACCGTGTCGCCTGAGCGATGTGAAGTTATAAGCACGATGCTGTTTGCCGCAGCCAGCTCAGCAAACTCAAGAGCGTCTCCGAGCGAACCAGCTTGGTTCACCTTTAGAATAGCACCGTTACAGGAGCGTTTAGATAAAGCGGTCTTCAAGCGGCTTGGGTTTGTTACTAGAAGATCATCACCCACGACAAGGGCACCCTTAACCGACTTGCTCAGCTCGCAAAAGTCTTCAAACGCATCTTCGTGCAACGGGTCCTCAAGAAAGAATAAGTCAAATCTATCTTTAAGTTCGGCAACAAACCGAATCTGCTCCTCCGAGCTAAGCTTCTTACCACCACGAGCATAAACATACGCCCCCTCTTTTTCGCTCCAAAGCGACGAAGCAGCGAAATCGACACCCAGCCTAATGCGGAAACCTAGTTTATCAGACGCCGCAGCTACAGCTTCGGCGGCCAACTCAAGAGCCTCCTCATTACCCAGATTCGCAGCCCAAGCGCCTTCATCACCCTTCCCGCCAGCAAAGAGGGGCTGCTTCTTCTCGATCAGTCTCCTAGCTTCTGAGTGAACTGTTATGTTAGCCCTTAGAGCGTCTTCAATTCTCTTAGCACCAACAGGGCAAGCAAGCAGCTCTTGTATATCGGGCGCACCAGGTCCGGCGTGTTTCCCCCCTCCTATGAAATTGCCTAGAGGGAATGGTAGTTTAGGCTCCACTTTAGGTGATATAATCGAATAGAGAGGCTTCCCAAGGTGCGAAGCTGCTGCCTCAGCAGCAGCCATAGATAGAGCATAAGCTACGGCACCACCTATCTTGCTATAGTTTGGTGTGCCGTCTATTCTCCTTAGGGTTGATGTTAGTGCTTTTGGGTCGGATGCATCTAAACCTACAAGTTTGGTAGAATATTCTTTTAGGCGCCTAAGTGCCTCTCTAACACCACCTTGAGGGAAGTTCTGAGCCTCAAACCTTCCTACGCTGGCCCCAGCTGGAGCCATAGCTCTACCTAAACAATCCCCAGCCTTTACATCGACTTCTACAGTTTCTTGGCCGCGGGAGTTGAAGCATAGGCGTCCCACGACCTCTTTAATAGGAACTGCAACCATCTATTCAACCCTCACTCGAATACTCGGTATGCCTCTTCCAGATCGCCTCATAGTAGGGGAGGATCTCGTCACTTAGATCTACGCTGGTAAGTAACATCCGCCTACAACAGTACCTCTTTATCCCAAGCGAATCCAGAACCTTGGCTGCGTCTTCACCAGCCTTAACCCTCTTCTCAAATTCAGCAAACTTATCGCCGATAAGTGCGCCGCAAGTGAAGCATCTTATAGGATAGAGCATTTATCCCAAACTCCCTTTCTCATCTTCTTAAACTTTTCCCATTCTGTTAAATGTGGTCACCGATAGGATTTCTGCCTCCTTCTCCTAGGACCTGGTCCACCGAACTTTTTAGGCTCGGTTTGACGCGGATCGCCCTTAAGCAGATGCTCATCCAAAGCCATTATCTTCGCCTTCAGCTCATCTGATTTGAAGAATTCGACAAGCGCTCTCGAGATAGCCATCGCCGCAGCATAAGCCTGACCCATCACACCCCCACCCTTCACAGTCACATCGATATCGACCTTATTGCGTAGCTCCCCCGCTATTTTGAGCGGCGTCATTATAACCTCTCTGGCGACATAAGGCATCCATATTTCAGCTGGAAAGTTATTGATCCTAACCCTACCTATCCCTGGTCTAATGGCTGCTGTTGCCTTTGCGGTCTTTCTTTCTCCAGACACTAACAGAAGTTGCTGCTTCTTCTTCTTAGACAACTCTCCTACTCACCTCTCCAACCCACCAGTTTAGCGACTTCGGCTAAACTGACATAATATGCCGCAGGCTTTGTTATCATAGCTTCTTTAAAGCCCACCTTCTCCACATTCTTATATTCTTCTGGTACGCCTATGTACGTTCTTAACCTCTTTAGCGCCAATCTCCCCTTAGGTTTCTTTCTAGGAACCATCCCCCTAACCATCCTAGCGAAGATTCGATCAGGTCTTCTTGGGTGCACGGGTGTGTGTTTAGGATTGGTTACACTAGTTATCTCAAGCCTAGCTTCCCACTCTCTGCGAATACTATCTACGCTACCAGAAAGTAGGATCTTCTCTGTATTAACGACCACAACCCGCTCCCCTTCAAGCAGCTTCTTCGCTACGATAGATGCTAGTCTACCAGCGATATGCCCAGCACCATCCACTACAATGGGCTGCTTGCTCTTCTGCAGACTAACCTCCAATCAGCTTAACCCCCTTATAACTCGAGTATGTGTCGATAAACTTCTTTATCGGCAGAGCCTCGCCGCCAGCAGCGATTATCTTCGAGCGAGCACTCTCAGAGAAGGAGAAGCCCCCTACTACCACTTTATGCTCTATGACGCCACCACCGAGAACTTTACCCGGCACGATAACCACATCACCAGCCTTAGTAAGCTTAGCTATCTTCCCAACGTTAACCGCTATTCTCTTCGATCTACTTCTCTCGAGGTACTCTGCAACCGCCTTCCAGAGGCCACTCTTCTCCCCTTTCTTAGCCGCTTTCTTCAAGGCGATTATGTCGCTCTTTAAAAGAGGGTTTCTAATCTTAACCACCATCGTCTTTCACCTTCAAATCTTCATATATACTGCTTATCTTCTTGTGAAGAATCTTTATTGCCTGTAGGAGTATTTCGGTTGCTGGTAAAGCCCCTACAGACTCGATGAATAGCTCAAACTTCTTACCCTCTTCATCAGCGTCACGCAACACAGCTACGGTAGCTGGCTGCCATTTGGCGTGGTCCTTACCCCTTCCGAGCTTAGCATACGCCTCAAGCTTAATCTTCTGACCTGGGGCGAGCTTCACTATAGGTATGTTTGGGCTTATTGGCTTGGTCTCCTTATCCTCTGAAACTAGGTCGCCTGAGTATATGGTCTTGGGTTTATCGGTAGCCGATGCATCGAGCACAAATAGGACTCTGCATCTAGGGCACCCTAACTCGCTCTTGCAATCACACTCCTCTGGTAACGTGTATCTGCTTAGATCTGTGTAGATCGGTATAAGCCCGAGTCTATGTGCTAATACCTCATCATACATTATGGAGGTGTTTTCAAGAATTACTACATCATCTATAGCCATAACGGGCACTTCGCTCAAAGCGAACCTTCTCACAGCATTAGCATAAACCCTATCTACACCACTCAAAACTACTCTAACTTTACTATTATCAGCCTCTAATACACTAATCTCCAAGGGTCGCCACTGCCTCTTCCAAACCAAGCTTTGGTGTGCTAAGCATACCTAACCAGCCTCCCCTATTCACTCTTAAATATTTTATCCACAAACCACATCCCTATCGCTATCGATTTAAAATAAACCTTAAGTGTAACAATCTTCAACCCGCTTTAGGAAGGCACGATGCTGAAACCCATTGCCCGAGCAGCAGCCTACGTATCTATCACGGTCTTTCTAGTCCTCATCTTCTGGGCTGGTCTCACCTTCGCGCTAGGCACGTCAAGCCCAGCCTACGTAGTCTCATCTGGTAGCATGATTCCAACACTAAATGTTGGCGACATCATCGTAGTCAAGGATAAGGATAGCTTCAAGTCCCTCCAGGTCGGAGATATCATAGTCTTTCACAGCCCGGCTGGCGATGGCAGAGTAATAGTTCATCGAATCTACAGTATGAGTATAGACCAATATGGTGTAGCCATCTATACCAAAGGCGACAACAACCCAGCTCCAGACGGTTGGGTGGTTCGAGAATCACACTATATAGGCAAGGTGGTCTTTACTCTACCCTACCTTGGCAGAATAACCTCGATTATTCAGCCCCCGCTAAACTATATTCTGATACTCTTCTTTATTGTCCTGATATTTGTAGTGGAGTTAAAGCGTAAGTAATGGAGTGTGAACTTCAAAGGATTCGGATACGGTTTAAATACTTCCATCTGCTTTATTAGAGGGCGGTAAATGCCGCAGACAAAACCTATAATAAGCATAGAGAATGTAGTCGCATCAGCGACCATAAATCAGCGTGTAGACTTAAACGCGATAACACGGAACTTTACAGACGTCGAATACCACCCAGACCAGTTTCCAGGCTTGGTCTTCCGACTCAAAATGCCTAAAACCGCCACCCTCATATTCAGCTCAGGCAAGATGGTGTGCACAGGAGCAAAATCTGAAGAGCAAGCAATAAAGGCGGTTAAGACAGTAGTCCAACGCTTAAGAAAAGGGGGTATAGATATACAGAACGAACCCGAAATCGAGATACAGAATATAGTAGCCTCAGCCAGCCTCGGAGGCAGGGTTCACTTAGAAGAGGCGGCTAGGCAGCTCCCAAGATCCATGTATGAACCAGAGCAGTTCCCAGGCCTCATCCACCGTATGCAAGACCCCAAGACGGTGATCCTTCTGTTCGCTAGTGGTAAGCTGGTGTGTACGGGTGCGAAGAAGGAAGAGGAAGTCTACCGAGCAGTCAACAACCTTCACGCGCTGCTCGAGAGCAAGAACTTGATGATATACTGATCATCTCGCCGCCCTCATCTGCTCCCTTATCGCTTTAATCTGCTCGGAGTCAAGTAGCCCTGCGTCGAAAAGTAGCTCAGATAATTCAGAGATGTCTGTGAAGCAGTGTAGCTTAACACCCTCATTGAGCAAAGCCCTCTCAGCACCCTCCCTCCTATCTATCAACACTACCGCGTCTTCTACCCTTCCTCCTTCGCTCCTTACAGCACGAGTAGCGGTCAGAATCGATTCACCCGTAGTCGCTAAATCATCTAATATCAGAACCCTCCACCCAGGGTAAAGAACCCCCTCCAAAACCTTGCTCAAACCATGCTCCTTCCTCTCACGCCGCACATAAACTAAAGGTTTTGATAATGTGTATGCGACCGCAGCAGCAAACGTCAGCCCAGAGGTAGCAATCCCACATACCGCATCAAAACCAGTTAAACCTATTTTGTTTTTTAACGTGTAAAGGTAGCAGGCGACAACTTCTTTGAAGACATCAGGGAAACTAGGGACTACTCTAAGGTTAATATAGTAGGAGCTGAGTTTACCACTTGTAAGCTTGAAGGTACCGAACTGAATAACATTCATCTTAACCAAGACCTTACCCAAGTCTCTAACCAGCTTCTCCCGCTCAACAGAATCCACAGCCAAGCCATCCCATAGTGCATAAAGAAGCATCTTTAAGTCTTCCTTCTATGCACCAAATACGGTATGCCTGAAATCTGGCTACCCTACGGCACAGTCGAAGTACCCCTGAAGATAAAGGCGGAGAACTTAGGAAAGATCCACACCCCCAACACCAAACCACTAGATGAAAACTCTGTGAAGAGCAGGATAAAAGAGCTCGAGCTAAAGGGGAATACGCTAATCTTTGCGTGTGAAGCAGACGAAGCATCCGCCTCTCTCATAAAGGCTGTGGTCAACACATCCACCGAAATTGGTAAAACAACCTCCATCACCGTGAGTGCTGAAAGAAGCCTACACTCTTGGGTTAAGAAGGTCTGCGAAGGGTTAAATGTGAACACTAAAGTCTTCACGGCATCAGAGGCGTCAGAAGCAGAGGTGCAACAATATGACACAAAACTTCTTATCTCAAAAGTCAGCTTTAACCCTCTCTTCGGCTTCTTAGGCGGCCCTGTTACACTACTCAAGAGCTTAAGACCCAACTTTATAGCAGAAGCTTTTAAGCGCGTACAAAGCAGCGAACCTAGACCGGCTGAAGAAACCGAAGCAAGTTTCTATGCTTACTCAGAAGCCGAGCACTTTCAGATGTTAGGCTTAGAATACATCTCTATAAACGATGTGTTAGTTGATCTGGCGGTAGGAGATTTGGTTAAAGCGCATAAGCAGATTTCTCAAACACTTCTAGATCTATGTAAAATCGCTTTGAGCGACCCACCTGAAGCGATAATAGCCTCAGCGGGATCACGTAAACCAGCTTCCACCCTAGCCTCAGCACTTAACACACTCTGGAACATAACGAAACCTATAGAGGACAGTATAATAGTCTTCTTCGCAGAATGCATGGACGGCCTCGGCTCAGAAGCACTACGCTTAGCAGCGACCAGAAACATAGAGCCCTATCTTTCACAAGGTAACTACATAGACGGTTTAGAATCTATAATTTACCTGAAGTGGCTGATGAAAAAGACAAAACCAGTTCTCCTCTCAACCCTACCAAAACACTACGTAAATCAACTCGGTTTCGACCACCTAAGAAGCGCCTCCGATGCTCTACCATATATCCTAAAACAAAAAGGGAGTAAAGTCAAGATACACATCTTCCCAGTGACCGAAGCCACTCTACTTACAACAAGCGAAGTTCTCTAAAGGCTCTTTCCCCGACACGAAAAAGTAAACTCCCACGTAACACCACAAGCGATCATCCTTAGCCTACCACTGTAGGGCTTAAATTTACCATATCGAGATAGCAATACCGTGCGCGGGGGTTGCCAAGCCAGGTCAAAGGCGCGAGGCTTAGAACCTCGTCCCATAGGGGTTCGTGGGTTCAAATCCCACCCCCCGCACCATTCTCAAAGCAGTAGACCATATCAACATAAACGCTTATATCTAGGGCTCTAACCTACTATTAATTTGCGCGTCGCTTGGCGGCGTCTATAGTAAGCCTATGGGTCGAACCCAAGCAATGCGCTATAGACCTCCAGACGCGCTAACAAGTATGAAGATTCAACAGATAATCTGTTGAATCTGATGTAGGCTGTGTGCCCTCGCAAGAGCTTAGCCGTACTCCCAAATAAACGCCCTGACTCCGGTTGATCCTGCCGGACCCAACTGCTCTCAGAGCGGGACTAAGCCATGCGAGTCGTACGCCTCTCGACCATGTGAGAGGCGTGGCGGACGGCTCAGTAACACGTAGCCAACCTACCCTGAAGACGTGGATAACCCCGGGAAACTGGGACTAATCCACGATAGATCAAGGCGCCTGGAAGGGGCCTTGGTCGAAAGGGTTGAGGAGGCATGTCTCCTCAGCCGCTTCAGGATGGGGCTGCGGCCGATCAGGTAGTTGGTGGGGTAATGGCCCACCAAGCCTATAACCGGTACGGGCTTTGGAAGAAGGAGCCCGGAGATGGACACTGAGATAAGGGTCCAGGCCCTACGGGGCGCAGCAGGCGCGAAACCTTCGCAATGCGCGAAAGCGCGACGAGGCTACTCTGAGTGCCATCCGCTGAGGATGGCTTTTCTCGGGTGTAAAAAGCCCGAGGAATAAGGGGAGGGCAAGTCTGGTGTCAGCCGCCGCGGTAATACCAGCTCCTCGAGTGGTTGGGGCGTTTATTGGGCCTAAAGCATCCGTAGCCGGCTCCATAAGTCCTCCGTTAAATCCAACGGCTCAACCGTTGGGCTGCGGAGGATACTGTGGGGCTAGGGGGCGGGAGAGGCGGACGGTATTCCCTGGGTAGGGGTAAAATCCGCTGATCCAGGGAGGACCACCAGTGGCGAAGGCGGTCCGCCAGAACGCGCCCGACGGTGAGGGATGAAAGCTGGGGGAGCGAACCGGATTAGATACCCGGGTAGTCCCAGCCGTAAACGATGCGGGCTAGGTGATGGAGCGGCTACGTGCCGTTCCAGTGCCGCAGGGAAGCCGTTAAGCCCGCCGCCTGGGGAGTACGGCCGCAAGGCTGAAACTTAAAGGAATTGGCGGGGGAGCACCACAAGGGGTGAAGCCTGCGGTTTAATTGGAGTCAACGCCGGGAACCTTACCGGGGGAGACAGCAGGATGAAGGTCAGGCTGAAGACTTTACCAGACGAGCTGAGAGGAGGTGCATGGCCGTCGCCAGCTCGTGCCGTGAGGCGTCCTGTTAAGTCAGGCAACGAGCGAGACCTCTGCCGTTAATTGCTACCACCAACCTTACGGTTGGTGGGGCTAGTTAACGGGACCGCCGCCGTTGAGGCGGAGGAAGGGAGGGGCTACGGCAGGTCAGTATGCCCCGAAACCCCCGGGCCACACGCGGGCTGCAATGGTAGGGACAATGGGTTCCGACCTCGAGAGAGGGAGGCAATCCCCAAACCCTACCCCAGTTGTGACTGAGGGCTGCAACCCGCCCTCACGAATCTGGAATCCCTAGTAACCGCGTGTCACCATCGCGCGGTGAATACGTCCCTGCTCCTTGCACACACCGCCCGTCGCTTCACCCGAGTTGGGCTCGGGCGAGGTGGCGCCTTGTTGACGCCATCGAACCCGCGCTCGACAAGGGGGGAGAAGTCGTAACAAGGTGGCCGTAGGGGAACCTGCGGCCGGATCACCTCCTTAGCTCGGAGTATCGGCTAAGCTGCGGATGGGTGTACACAGCCGATGTTAGATGCAGCCTATCAAGCTAGACTTGATAGGCGAAGGGCGTAGCAGGTAATGTTGCCTGCGATTATCGCCGTGCATAGTTGCGTAGGCTTCAAAGGGAGGATCACTCGACGCGCTGACGCCATCTGGTGGATGGCTCGGCTTGGGGGGCGAAGAAGGGCGTGGCAAGCTGCGATAAGCCTCGGGTAGGCGCAGGCAGCCTTTGATCCGAGGATCCCCGAATGGGACTTCCTATCGGGAAACCGTAAGGCTTCCCGATGTTCCCTTTGTGGGAACGCGAACCCTCCGAAAGGAAACATCTGAGTAGGAGGTGGAGGAGAAATCAATCGAGATCCCCTGAGTAGCGGCGAGCGAAAAGGGGAGAGCCCAAACTGAATCCACCTAGGTAACTAGGTGGAGATGTAGGGTATGCAGAAGGCATATGCAGGGCCTTCGGTTTGGGGTCGAAGTGGTCTGGAAAGACCCGGCGTAGAAGGTGACACCCCTGTAGGCTCTGGACTGAAGGGTCTGCGCCTTCTGCCGAGTACCTGGCCTTGGCAGTGGCTAGGGAAGATGGGGGAAAGCAGCCTCCAAGGCTAAATACCTCCCAAGACCGATAGCGTAATAGTACCGTGAGGGAAAGCTGAAAAGAACCCCGGAAGGGGTGTGAAAAGAGCCTGAAACCAGATGGTTACAGACGTGTGCTGCCTGAAAGAATCTGAGCCCAAGCTGTCCGCAAGGGCAGTTTAGGTTTAGATTCAGGGTGGCACGTTCCGTCTAGAAACACGGGCCAGGGAGTTTATCGCCATGGCGAGCCTAAGGGTTTGAAGCCCGGAGGCGAAGGGAAACCGACTTCCCGCAGCAGCCTTCTGGCTGTGAGGGGAGGGGTCTGAAAGGGCCTTTTAGTCATGGCGATAAGACTAGAAACCGGGCGATCGTGTCCCGAGCAGGACGAAGCCGGGCGAAAGCCTGGTGGAGGTCCGAAAGGGTCCTGACGTGCAATTCGGTCCCCTGACTCGGGACAAGGGGCCAAAAGCCAATCTAGCCCGGTGATAGCTAGTTCCCGCCGAAGTAGATCCCAGTCTAGCCCGAGCGGAGGTGGCTGATGCTGTAGAGCACCGATGAGAAGGCAAGGGTCCGAAAGGGCCCACCTTCTTTTCGAACTCCGAAGGCATCAGCACCGAAGAAGCTCGGAGGCGGGTTTATGCGGGGTAAGCTCCATAACCGAGAGGGGGACAACCCAGACTGGAGTTAAGGCCCCTAAATGTCGGCTAAGTGTCAAACCAAAGAGCGTCTCCGAGCTAAGACAGCAGGGAGGTAGGCTTAGAAGCAGCCATCCTTTAAAGAGTGCGTAACAGCTCACCTGCCGAGCTCGGG
>Ga0209225_1000563_pt1 | contig 41401 bp, 55 predicted proteins | sample WasSprMetagenome_FD_184732 | JGI IMG/M metagenome (GOLD analysis project Ga0209225, IMG submission 184732) | Sulfidic aquatic microbial communities from Washburn Spring, Yellowstone National Park, USA - WS (SPAdes) (version 3) | ecosystem: Environmental > Aquatic > Thermal springs > Hot (42-90C)... | reverse complement strand
GACTCCAACGGTTTTGCCCGTTCTTCCAGTTGTTCTTGTTCTTTGTCCTCTAACCTTCAAGCCGTAAGCGTGGCGGTAGCCTCGCCAAGATTTTATCTCCTTCAGTCTCTCAACGTCCAGTTTAGTTCTAAGGATGAGGTCTGCGCTTATTAGGTGCAGGTCCTTTCCAGTTTCCAGGTCCTTCCGCCTGTTCATAAGCCAGTTCGGTATACCGTGTTTTGCAGGGTCCTTTATTATCTCCTCTATTTTCTCGATTTCTGCGTCTGTTAGAAACCCAGCTCTCATGTGAGGGTCTATTCCCGCTTTGGCTAATATGGCGCGGGCTAGGTTTAGGCTTATCCCCTTGATCCTTTTAAGGGCGTAGGGCACTTTTAGAGTGCCGTCTACATCCGTGTCAGTTATTCTGAGGATGTGGCGGAACTCTCTGGCTGTCTGGCTTGACATTTCACCCATCCATTATCCTTAGCAAACTAGAAGTAAACCCTTGTTTATTTAAACTTTCCTAGCGCCTTGGGGACGTGTCAACTTAAGGTTTACCAAAATCGACAAGAAAGCCTGCGGTTTTAACCGTGGGATGAATTGTCGATGAGCTTAATGTAGCTTAGGATGATTTCATGTTGAGCGAGTCGCTCGTGAAGGTTAAGAAAAAGGCTAAGGTTCTTGAGCTTCGTAAGGGCAAGGGGGAGCTTCTTAAACGGGAATACGAGAACTTTCAACGCTGCCTTCACGGGGACAAATTTGTCCCACTCGGCTACACGCCAACAGGCTGAAAGGCTTCTTAGAAGGGGAAACTCAAGCCAACAAAGAATACCCAACGATCCTCAGAAGAGACGTTTATAAAGCAAACACAAAGCTGACACCGTATTGGCTTAAAATTCTATATATGGAGTTAAAGGCGGGATAAACGTTCCAACTAAAACACACGAGCCGATGACGTGGCTTGCAGAGAGGCTAAAATCGTTAGGCGGAAAGGCGAATGGTTCATCTACATAACAGTTGAAAAGGAAGTTCAAGAAAGAAACCCTAAATCCGTTTTAGCTGTTAACAAACCGAGAATCTCCCGACTTCAGTCGTGGAGAGTGTCAAAAAGGTTCCTCTGTGAAGCCCACGTGTGTATTTAGCTTGGCTAAATATTTAGAGTTCACAACTTCTAACGCTGCCCCAGGTGAAAAATTAGCGGGAATGTGGGGCTACAAAATTGAAGAAAGCTTTTGATGGAAGAGCAGCCCAAAATAGCCTTGGAGTTTCTGAAGAAGAGGAAGAGAACCGAAAAAATAGATATTTCAACAGTTGAACGGCGAGATGGGTGCTGGATTGTTAGGGGGCATGTCCAATAGATCTTGGGGGATCCGAGCTGAACGCTTTGAAGTAGTTATCGATGCTAAAGGAAAAATAAGGTCTATGGATTTCTGGCTCCTATAACCCCATTTTCAACAATTCCAATATTCCAGTTTTCCAAAAACATATTTAGGTCGTAATGGTTAAAAGTTTCTGGAGGCCCTCCGCTTGTTCAAGAGGATTCTCGTCCCCTTAGACGGATCTGACCACTCCATGAGGGCTTTGGACATTGCCATAGAGATAGCCAAAAAGTTTGGGGGAAAGATCACATTGGTCCACGTTTACTCAGTAAGTGTGAGGCCTGTAGTTATTCCTGAACCAGCAACATTCGCGCCGGGCATTCCATTGATGGCTCCCTCGGAATATTCCAGGGTTGCTGAAGCCGTGAAGGAGGCTGGTGCAAGAATTCTGGCCGAAGGTGTTGAAAGGGCCAAGGCTAAAGGGGTTGACGTTGAAACCATGCTAAGGGAAGGCCACATCGTCTATGAGATAGTTAAGGCAGCTAGGGAAGGTGAATTCAACCTAATTGTTATGGGTGCTAGAGGATTAAGCCGGATAGAGGAAATAATTCTGGGAAGCGTGAGCGAGGGTGTCATCCGAAACGCCCCTTGCCCTGTTCTCGTGACAAAATAGCAAGCTTTTGCGAGATTGAACTGCAGCATAGCGTAAGCTAATATCTCACCGAAAAGTTTATTTTTACGCCATAAACGGAATTCTTCACCCATACTGGAGGCAAGCCGACCCGAAAATGGATATGAGTAAAATGGTTCACGGCTTCGCAGTGGCTTCAGCAGGAGGAATAATGCATGCTGAAGCCATCCCGCGCACTCATGCTTGCATTAGCGTTGAGTACCTTATACTCTCTAGGGGTCGGCTTGCTTGGTCCAGTCTACCCCATATTCGTCATTAACAGGTTTTCCGCCACCGTTATGGATTTAGGCTTCTTGTATGCGCTTTTCTGCGGCGTCACAGCCTTATTTAAAGTGATTGCAGGAAAGCTGACTGACGTTTATGGTAAGGAACGCGTCCTCTTCGCAGGAGTTATTATGGGTGCGCTTTGCTCTCTGAGTTACGTATACGTGCCAAACATTACAAGCCTATACATTATCGAACTTCTCTTCGGAGTTTCCCACGCCCTACAACGACCAGCGATGCTGGCTTTAATGGCGGACCTAAGCGAAAGAAAGAAGAGAGGAACCATACTTGGATTATTTGAATCCATATATGACTTCACAGAAGCAGTTGCAGCCCTTCTCTCCACAATTATAGCCACAAAAATAGGGTTTGAAGCCCTATTCTTCATTTGTTCAGGATGCCAAGCCACAACAGGCATATTTGTACTGAAATGCAAACGTTAAAGTTATTATTGTGAGTAGGCTAATATCAATAACTGAGAAGCCCGGTGGTGTAGCGGTCAAGCATGGGGGCCTCTGGAGCCCCTGACGGGAGTTCGAATCTCCCCCGGGCTACCATTTTCAATTCAAAGCGTTAGGGTCTTGTTCCCAGCGTTACCTTGACGGATATTGTTTGTTTTTCTCTCACTACAGTTACTTCTATTATCTGGTCAGGAAGGGTATTTTCTTCAAGATATGTTGAAAGCGCGTCTAAACCTGTTATTTTTGTGCCATTTATGGCTATTACAACAGTTGGGTTTAAAACGCTTTCACATGCTAGAGGTTTGGACATTTCTCTTTGCATACTCCTCTATGGTTTTTTCTAAAGCTTCTAGAGGATCGCAGCCCTCTTGAAAGGTTAGACTGTAAAGCCTATCATAGTGGAGTTTAATCTCTAAACAGTATTCCCTAAGACAGTCCCATGGAGGATCCACCTCTTTTTCAGCGTTTATGCCGGAGCAACATATATCCAGATAGATTGTCTTGATGTCGCTTGGGCTGTAAGGCATGAACGGGTAAAGCCTACACCTCATAGGGCGGGCGGGGTAAATGCTGCATGAAGGTTTACCGTTCACGTGTTCTAGAAAAATGCATTCGCCGTTTATTTTGCCGCGGGGGGATGGAATGGCAACCATGTCGGCTATGACGGCCACGATGTAACGTCCTTTTAATTCCCGCCAGTCCACATTTAAAAAACGGGCTATTCTAAGTATGTCGAATGCTGTGAGTCCTACGTTTGGCCCGCTTCCGCAGCACTTTCCACATCTTAAACATTTAAAACGAGCTTTTTCCCCGAGTCTAAGCTTAACATAGTGGAGGCTCATGCTAGAAAGGTCAAAATTGGAGCAGAAATAATAACTTTGCCGTTAAGTTGGCTATTTCTTTAAAATTCAAACTTGTAGGGAATTCCTTCCCCTTCAAGGAGGGCGGCTATTTCCAGCTTCTTTTTAAAGAAGAACTCGTTGGTCATGGCGTACTCGAGGCCGTGCTTCCTATAAACCCAGTCCGCATAGTGGTAATTCATTTTGTCAACTAACACGTAATCCGCTTTGCCGATGATCTCCTTAATTAAGCCTTCAGCCTTCGGCAGTAGCGGTGCGATCATTACGCCTGTTTTAATTCCAGCCGAGTGCAGTTTTTCTAGGGTTTGCAACCGCTCTTCTATAGATGGAGCTCTAGGTTCAAAGATTTGTTTTATCCTCTCGTCAGCTGTTGTGATTGTTAGGAGGACTTCAACGTCCCTGCTTCCTTTTAAAACGTCCATGTCCCGCAGCACAAGGGTGGATTTAGTTTGCACGGTGACTGGCCAACCCTTTTTCAGAAGGATTTCGAGGCATCTTCTCGTTAAATTGTACTGCCTTTCAAGAGGTTGGTAGGGATCGCAGAACCCGCTAACCCAAACCCTTCCAACCCTCTGGTTTCGGATTTCCCGTTGAAGCAGCGTCGGCGCGTTAATTTTTACGTCTACAAAGCTGCCCCAAGGCTCAGTGTGGCCTGTGAACCTCTTCACGTAGCGGGCGTAGCAGTATGTGCAGCCGTGTTCGCAGCCAACGTATGGGTTCACAACATAGTCTAAAACCTTAGACTTAGAAAGAATAGTCTTGGCGTAAACCTCCCTAATGATCATCCTCTTACAGCCGCTTTTAGGCCTTCATGAGTCTGCATTCTAAACACAAATAAAAAGAGTTTGGGTGTTCTTCTATTCAATTCCCCACTTTTGGTCATTTTAACTGTTAAAAATACAACGAAGGCTACTATCACAAATGTTATTATGGAAGACAAAAAGTTTCCAATGCCGAACAGTTGTCCAGTCCAATTTGGGTCTATGGGCCTTCCTTCGGCGTCTAAGGCTGTGGGTGGAACGGCAATTTTAAGGGTAGACAGGTTTCCGAGGCTTGGAAGCGCCAAACCTATTAGTGGCATTAAAATGTCTTTAACAAGGGATTGGACAACTTGACCGACATAGACACCCATAATAAAGCCTATGGCAAATCCCAAAACCCTATATTTTGAAATGAAGTCAAGGAACTTCTTCCATAAGCCTTTTGGCGGTGGAGGCGTTGGTTTAGGTTCTAAGAGGGCCTTAATCTCTTCAAAACCTGCAGTATTTCCTTCATCTCTAGATTTCGGTTTTGACATTCGCTCACCCAATTTTTGTCCGGGAGCTGTGTATTTAACATTCGCCATAATGGATAGAAAAATACTTCCAACCGAGTTTGCCGGCAGCCCTCATCTTATAGGGGTAGAGCAACCGTTTCAGTCTAGGTAAACTTATAAACTTGAATTACTTAAATAACCCTGATGCCTGAGAAGCTTTACACGACTGGTGAGGTTGCGAAGATCTTCGGCGTTTCTTACGCTGCTGTGAAGAAGTGGGCTTACGCGGGGAAGATAAAGTACATTAAAACTCCTGGTGGGAAGTATAGGTATCCTGAGAGCGAGGTTAGAAGGCTTCTTGGCGAGCAGATGCCTACGAATGTAGGATAGAAACCATGGATTCTGAAGTTGCGAAGAAGCTCGACAGGAGCTTGTTGAAGACTTAATGGCCATAGTTGCGAGTTTTGCTGGAAGGATTTACGGAGCGGGAAGCCATAAAAAGAGGAGGGAAGGGATGAAAGTTAACGCTAGACCAGAACGGTTGGCACACTGCTTTTGCTGAAGCTCTAACATGATTTTGAAATGACTCTTTGACGGTCTTCGCCACGGGCTTGGCTGGAGCCACGCTGCCTACCAAAGCAGCCAAACAACCTTCATAAGCGACTGGATGAGGCTTTCAAGTGGGCGGTACAATTTCACTTTTGCAACGGCTGGTTTAGGTTCTTTGGAGGTGAAGTTAAGCTTACATCTAAGGGCGGGTTCTGGTAAACTTCCTTGGGAGTTTTAGGTTTTCCCCTTATCAACCATGAGCCGTCACAAGTTGGAGCGGTATTTAAGCTTTTTAAGCCTTCACGGCATGTGGCGAACGGCATCCCGTACTTTTTTGCCAGCGTCGCAATGTTCTCCAGCAGCTTAAGCCTCAGCTCTCTCGGCATATAAACGTACCTTCCAAGTTTTTCGCCCCTTTCAAAGTAGAAGGGTTTCAGTTTTTCGGCTGTTTTCGGCATGGCTAGGCTTAGCCTTTGCCAGTTGTCCATCTTAACCTTGTACGTAGATGCAGTTATTTGCCTGACGCCTATCTCCGCCAACACTTTAATCAGTGTTTCCGGGTTCTCATTTACAAAGGGGATTATGGGATCTATGCGCACAGTTACGGGTATACCCTCAATTAAAAGCCTTTCGGCAGCTTTAATACGCTCGCTGGGAAGTGGAGCGTATGGCTCAAGAATTCTAGCCGTTTCCTCGTCGTCTGTTGTTATGGTCAAAGCCACCATGGAGGACGCTTTCTTCAAGAGATTCACATCTCTCAAAACAATATTCGACTTAGTTATTATCTGGATGCGGCAATTGCACTCCGCCAGAACTTCAAGGCAACGCCTAGTTAAGCCCTTCTCCGCCTCGATTGTTGGATAGGGGTCTGAGGAATTAGAAATAGAAACCAGCTCACCCCTTAATTTAGGGGCTTCCCGCTTAAGCCTTGAAACTAGGTCTTTTTTGGGGCGACATTCGTAGAAACGGGGAATATAGCTGGACGCATAACAATAAACACAGCGGTGATCACATCCAGTGTAAGGGTTAAACGTCAACTTAGGCGGACATGTGCAAAGGGGTGAACGCCAAGGATCAAACATCGTAAGCAAATTCAAACCTTAAAGCCCCGCGACCACCAAAAGTTTACATGTAACTCTCCCATGTAAATTTTAGCAACGAAACAGACGTTCCAAAAGCATTTTCAACATGCCAAGTTGACATGGCATTTTGAGCTGGCTTTAAACTTTTTAGGGATTTTCGTTCTATTACGAGAAGTTTGTGCGCTTATTATTGGCAGAAATCCTTTTAAAAATGGTTTTCTGGCTTTTGAAACCATTTTCGTTTCATTCTTGCGTTTAGATTTGAGTTTTTAGCCTAACTCTCAACTGGACACCACTGGATTTTGTATATTTTTGGGTCCGTTTACGTCAAGTTTTAAATTTTCGCTGCATAAATAGTTAAAAGCAACACTATATTTAGTGCATTGAAATAGTTTAAAACACTAAACTTAGTTAGGCACGCGACGTGAAGTCTTTATGAGATGTCCGTACTGTGGCTCAGAAAATATCAAAACCTTGGAAACCCGCAACTCAGCAGACAACACTGTAAGGAGACGTAAGGAATGTAGCAACTGCGGAAGACGCTTCACAACATACGAGTACATCGAAACCATCGAACTTATGGTACGGAAACGCGACGGAAGAATAGAACGCTTTGACATAGACAAAATCATTAGAGGATTGCAGAAGGCTTGCGAAAAAAGACCAGTAACCATGGAGCAAATTCGAAGCTTAGCTGAAAAGGTTAGGCAGGAACTCATGCAGCTCGGTAGGGAGGAAGTTTCCTCCCAGGAAATCGGCGACCTTGTGATGAAACATCTGAAAAACCTTGATCGCGTAGCCTACGTGCGCTTCGCCTCAGTATACCGCCGATTTGAAGAGCCGGAGGACTTCCGTCGCGTGCTTCAAGAGGTGAATAAAACTTGAAGTTTGTTAGGAAAAGGGATGGAAGACTTGAACCCTTCGATCAGGAGCGTATAACAAACGCTATTTGGAAAGCCGCAAAAGCTGTTGGCGGAAAAGACCGGGAACTAGCCAAGAAGTTGAGCGACCAAGTGGTGGCTGAACTTAAAAAACGGTTCGGTGAGGACGGTGTCCCCACAGTTGAGGAAATCCAAGACGTTGTGGAAAAAGTCCTAATAGAAAACGGCCATGCGCGAACAGCTAAAGCCTATATTCTCTACCGCAAACAGCATCAGGACATAAGGGAGTTGGCGGCCCTCCTAAGCCAAGCGGACCTTGTAGACCAGTATTTGGAGATGGAGGACTGGCGGGTTAAAGAAAACTCCAACATGAGCTATTCGTTGCAAGGCCTAAACAACTACCTATCCTCGACTGTTATAGCCAAATACTGGATAAGCCGCATATACCCGCCTAACATAGCTGAAGCCCACTTCTCGGGCGATTTCCACATCCACGACCTAGGAGTGCTTGGCCCATACTGCGTAGGCTGGGACATAAAAGACCTGTTGCTAACGGGTTTCGGAGGAGTGCCAGGCAAAATTGAAAGTACCCCAGCAAAACACTTCAGAACCGCCCTAGGTCAGGTTGTGAACTTCTTCTACACGCTGCAAGGCGAAGCGGCAGGCGCCCAGGCCTTCTCAAACTTCGACACTTATTTGGCGCCTTTCATACGCTATGATGGTTTAAGCCAAAAAGAGGTGGAGCAGGCCCTCCAAGAGTTTTTCTTCAACATGAACGTACCAACAAGAGTAGGCTTCCAAACACCATTCACGAACGTAACCCTAGACTTGAAAGTCCCAGACTTCATGAAGGATGAGCCCGTAATAATTGGCGGAAAGGTCATGGACGCCACCTATGGTGAAATGGAGAAAGAGATGGAAATGTTCAACCTTGCTTTCGCGAAGGTTTTAAGCCAAGGCGATGCTAAGGGAAGAGTTTTCACGTTCCCAATACCCACATACTGCATAACAAAGGACTTTGACTGGGACTCGCCAGTGTCACGAGAAGTCTTCGAGGTTGCCGCCAAGTACGGGGCGCCATATTTCTCAAACTTCGTGAATAGCGACATGAAACCCGAAGACGTTCGCAGCATGTGCTGCCGTCTCAGAATTGACAACCGGGAACTTCGCAAACGCGGTGGAGGCTTCTTCGGAGCCAACCCGCTCACGGGCAGCATAGGCGTTGTAACCATAAACCTTCCGAGGATAGGTTATTTGGCAAAAGATGAGGACGAGTTCTTTGAACGTCTCGAAAACCTCATGGAGCTGGCCAAAGATAGCTTAGAAATAAAACGCAAAGTTTTGGAGCAGTTCACAGAGAAAGGCTTATACCCATACTCGAAACGGTACCTCCGCGGCGTAAAGGAGACTTTTGGAAAATACTGGAAAAACCACTTCTCAACCATAGGCTTGGTGGGCATGAACGAAGCCATCCTAAATCTTTTCGGATACAGCATAGCTACACCCGAAGGCCTTGAATTCGCGGTTAAAGTGTTAAACTTCATGAGGGGAAAAATTGCAGACTTTCAGGAAGAGACTGGCAACATCTACAATTTGGAAGCAACACCGGCCGAAGGCGCCAGTTATAGGCTTGCCCGCATAGATAAACGCAAATATCCAGACATTATAGTGGCTAATGAAAAGCACCTATCGAAGGGTGCTGAGCCATTCTACACAAACTCGACGCAGTTGCCCGTGGATTGGGACGGAGACCTCTTTGAGGCTCTGGAACACCAGGACAAGCTTCAACCCCTCTATACGGGCGGAACGGTCTTTCATATTTATCTAGGAGAACGCTTACACTCGTGGAAGTCCGCGGCGGAGCTTGTCCGAAAAGTAACATGGAACTTTCACATACCATATTTCACCTTGACGCCGACCTTCAGCGTCTGCCCAACTCACGGCTACTTGAGCGGTGAACATAAGCAGTGTCCACGTTGTGGAGCCAAATGCGAGGTTTACTCGCGGGTTGTTGGCTATCTCCGCCCGGTAGACCAGTGGAACGATGGGAAACAAGCCGAATACGCCATACGCAGAACTTTCGAAAAGGCTATTATAACGCCCGAAGCCGTGGCAGCCCGGTGAACGCTGAAATGAAGTTTAGCGGTTTGCAAAAGACAAGCTTAATAGACTATCCAGATCGAGTGGCAACCGTACTGTTCACACCTGGTTGCAACCTCCGCTGTCCATACTGCTACAACTGGCGCATAGTGGTAGACCCTAAACCTCCCTTCTTGAATGAGGAGACAGCCCTCCAAATACTTGAAGGGCGCAAAAAATACGTGGACGCCGTAGTTATAACAGGCGGTGAACCCACAATCCACAAGGAGTTGCCCCGATTTCTGCGAAAACTTAAGGAGCGTGGTTTCGCCGTAAAACTCGACACGAATGGCTTAAACCCAACAGTTTTAGAGGAGTGCCTCCCATACGTAGACTATGTGGCTTTAGACCTCAAAACATCGCCGGAAAAATACAGTCTCCTAGGAGCTAGAGAAGCAGAAGCGCTCCTTAAAACCGTTGAACTTTTGAAAAGCGGAAAAGCGGAGTACGAGTTTAGAACCACTGTGGTGCCAAAAATAGTTGAGGTGACGGACATAAACCGCATGGGCGAAATAGCCAAAGGTGCTGAAAACTACGCCCTCCAACAGTTCATTCCAGGAGATACCCTAAGCGAAGAATACAAAAACCTACAACCATACTCGCCGGACAAAATCGCCGAGTTTGCTGAAACATTGAGGAAGTATGTTGGAAACGTCATTTTACGCATCTAGAAAAGAGAAAGAAGGAGGGCTTAGTAGGCCGATACGCCTACAAAGCGTAGTTTTTCCAGTTTGACCATCGGCACCGTTGCTGTTTCGAGGATTAAGAGCCCTTTTCCAATCATTGGAATTTCTTTCAAAGCTGAGAGCATGCTGTCTGTGAAGCGCTGTTTACAATGGAATTTGTTATTTCGCCATCCTCGATGAGAAATGTTCCGTCCCTAGTTAGCCCAGTAAACACTAGCTTAGTTGGCTCTACGGGGTTAACGTAATGGAACATGTTGACAAACATACCATGCTTCGTGTCGGCAATAGCCTCCTTCAACGTGGCGTCGGCGACGATGTTCACTTTTTCAGAGCCATAACGGAATTTTCCAAGCTTTTCTGGAGTTAGAAAGCTTGTTTCAGCATAGTCAGCCTCAGTCCCCAGGACTTGTCAAGCTCCGTTGGATGCCCACAACTTTCATGAATCTGAAGAGCCAGCTGATCGCCCCGCAAAATCAAATCCATTTCGCCGGAAGGACACTTCTCAGCATCGAAAAGTTTGACAAGCCCCTCCCCAACGTTTTTGGCATGGTCCATCAAAGCCAGAGACTCGAAAAACTTGTAGCCGCTTGTGGCGAAGTCTCCGTGGAAAGCAGACGGATAAGATCTAACCTGAACCTTTGAGACCCTTTGACTGCTATGGCGGACATTCCTCACTGCACCAGGTTATCTGTTGATGAATTTCCGCGCCCTCACTGCTCATGAAAAGCTTGTTTTCACGATAGCCGCGATAATGCGCATAAGCCACATGCACAAGCGGCGAAAATCCTTCAAGAAACGGCTGACTTCAACAAGAACCCTAAGCTTTTCCTTTAACAGAACCTTGAAAATATCCTTTTGGAATCTTCTGATATACCATCCCTATGGGCTTTCTCTTCGGCTAAGACAACATTCCTTTTTTCGGCATTGCACTGGCCTTGGCAATTTTAACAGCCAAGTCAACACAACGTTTAACATCCTCCTTAGTTATGTCAACCGAGCCAGCAAAGCCCCAAGCCCCGTCAACTATGACTCTTACACCGAAACCTTTCAGCTGCGAAAAGGAAATGGTTTCAAGTTCACAGTTCTTGGCTGTTAAATTCCCATTCAAGATTTCGCTGATTCTAACGTCGGCGTATGAAACACCCTTTTTGGCGGTTTCCTCCAACGCCGGTTTTCCAAAATCTACCGACATTTTCGGCTCACCATGTTTCTGGAACATTTAGGTAGCTCAGCTCCGGATTTTAAGCTTTGGCAAGCGTAAAGTTTAAGGCTCGCAACATGCTAGAGTTCGAATGCTCCCAAATTGAGAGGTTTAGAGTTTGAGTGAGGAAGAAGAGGAAACCCTTGAAGAACGCAAGGCTAAAATTTTAATTAAGCTTAGGGGCTACAAGCTCGTCAAAAAAGAAAAAGCAAAAAACATGGCAAGCTACACGGTTGAAGAGACAAAAGACGGGGAGAAAAAGCAAATTCTCATCTGGTGTGTCCCAGACGAAACCGTGGGCATACAAACGGTAAATCGTATGGCGAAAGCCATGAAAGAAGCCCAAATAGAACAGGGGATACTCATAGCTAGTGGACGCTGCACCAACGCCGCGAAACAAACAGCAAAAAAGAAACACATAGAGCTTCTGCCAAAAACATTCCCGGTCTTCGACATTTTCGAGCACATACTTGTACCAAAACATGAAATATTAACGCCGGAAGAACGCGAAAAAGTTCTAGCCCAATATCGAGTAAAACCATACCAACTGCCACAAATAAAAGCCTCCGACCCCGCAGCCAAAGCCATAGGCGCCAAACCAGGCGACATAATACGCATAATAAGGAAAAGCCCAACAGCAGGCGAACATATAGCCTACAGATACGTTGTGGAATAAGCGTAAAATTTAGCGGTTTCTCGTCTTAAAAACCAGCAGTTGTAACAATACGGAATGTACATTAGATACCATGGTTCTATTTTGTTAAAACTCTGTTTAAGAGGTTTTCGGCACGCTTATATTCTTTGAGGAGCTCCCTTCCAAGCTTAGTGAGCTTTGCACCTCCACCACCAGCCACACCACCACGGTAGGTTTCAACTACCGGGCAGCCCAGCGTGCTCTCAATTCTTTTTATATAGTTCCACACGTAGCGGTAGGACATGCCAAGTTTTCTCGCAACTTTTGATATGGATTGCTCTTTTTCTATTTGTTCAAGGATTTGGGCTCCACCTCTACCTATAAGTGGTTTCCCTTCGTATTCGAGCCATATTTTGCATGATACTTTTGGTTTATGTTTTATTTGCATTCCGAATTACTATTTTGCTGCGTTATTTTTATAAGAAGTATTCGATATGAACACTGGGACACAACGAGAGGATCGAATTGGAGGCTGATCAGCAGATAAAAACGGCGGGTAAGATTTCAGCCGCTTTCTTTTTCGGCCTGATTTTAGGGATTGCCGCTGGCCTAGTAGGGGTTGGTGGAGGCGAATTCAGGATACCCGTCTTGCTTCATATTATCAAACTTCCAGTTGTCACGGCCATAGCCGTTAATCTTCTAGTTGGTTTTTAACAGTCGTCGTCTCCTTCCTCAGGCGTTTCCAGCTTGGCTTGTTAAACGTTCACAGCCTGAGCATTGCGTTGATCATGTCAGCAACTTCCATCGTTGGCGCTTATATGGGGGCACTTTTAACAGTTAGGATTCCAGACAAACCATTGAAAAAATTTCTGGCAGCTTTCCTTGTGATCGTCGGCCTTAAAATCGGACTTGAACCTTTCATTGAAATTCCAGCGGCATTCACCCTTACCCTCACGCTTGGTTTTGTGGAGCAATCCTTACTAGCTGGTTTAGTTGGTTTGGCTATAGGGGTTGTTTCCGGAGCCCTCGGAGTTGCTGGAGGCGAGTTCCGCATTCCAGCGTTAATCTACATTTTCAGCCTCGACGTTGTGGAGGCTGGAACCACAAGCCTTCTTGTTTCAATTCCAACAGTAGCCTCTGGCTTCATTAAACACTGTAACCTTGGCCACATAAACAAAGACGCAGGTGTGATCGCAATAATCATGAGTGCTGGATCAGTTATAGGTGCTTTTCTAGGGGCCTCCTTCGCGAGCGTTGCGGAGAAAGACGTTCTTAAAGTGCTTTTAGGCTTGATTCTTGTTCTGGCAACGGTGCGGATGGTCACTAAGCCGTAGGCCTAACTTCGTTCCTCAACTCGTAGAGGATTACTAGGGCTTCGCCTAGAGGGATACCGAGTCTTGATGCCAGCTCTTGGGGTGTAATGTCGGGCTTCTCGTGGAGCACCACGTCTCTTGTGTATGCCTTGTGGTGGCGGTACATGACCATAGCGTGAACAGTCTCCACAAGGATGGGCCAAAGCTTCTCTTTGACGTATTCTTCAAGGCTCATGGCTTATCAATTTAACAGTAGTGCAAAACTGCTTTTCAGTTTAACTTTGAGAGTTTCATAAGTTGGGGAGTTTCATCGAGCGGTGTTGCAAGCTCGATCTCTAAGCTTAGTCAAAGCTGCAGCGCTTAGGAGAATAAGCACAACGCCCAGATAGCGGGGTGTGGAGATGTATGTTTGAGGATTAAAACAGCCCAAACGTTGTGGAGCACGGGTCTAGAAGGAGCATCACCCCCTTGGTTAGGCGAAACCTCATACGGTTTAACATGGTTTAGAAGTCCGTAGGGCATGGCCGTGCTGAAGAAGGCGAACAAGAACAGCAGAAAAATCTGTTCAGCATTTAACATTGAAAAGCCAACGAAACCGGGGTTCGACGTGAAGGCCTTTAAAGCTAAACCTAAAAACAGTGTGCATGGAACAGCTAGCAAAAAGTGTTAAATAATCCTTGGAGAGGCGTGTAGGTGGCTTTCAACATCCTTTTAATGTATAGATAAACGGCGTACAATAAGCCAGCGGACAATGCTAGAAACAAGCCGGGGACGCTGAGACTTGAGATGAGCTCCGTTAACACATCTTTCGGCGAGAAAGCACGGCCTTAACCGTGGGATGAATAGCCGCTAAATTCATGTTTCTCAATCTTCTTCATTGGATGTGGATGTCCAAGGGCTCGAATAAGGCTCCGAGCCGAGGTAGCGGGGGTTTCGAGCATTAAGCTTCTTCAGGCTTGAAGAAGCCGTTAACGGGCTGGCGGCACAGCCCTGCAGATAGCTCCTGAAGGGATGAAGGTAGTCAAATTTCTTCACTATTTTTCGCTTTTCATGGGTCATTATTATGCGTCTAGCTGATGAAACTATGTCGCTCCCACCTCCGCTTCCTGGGAGACGCATAGTGGGTTTTTCGAAGTCGCCTATGTATGTGGTGTTTATGTTCCCATATTCATCTATTTGGGCGGCTCCGACGAAGCCGACGTCGACTCGGCCCCCTTGAAGAAGAATTCCAAGGTTTCAACAAGTCCTATGGCTGCTGAAGCCCTATAGCCGAGCCTCGAATCCGCTATGGATAGGGCTAAGTCTTTAGCCATTGAATCTATGAAACCGGCTTCGTAGACTATTTTGGCCCTCGGTGCGTGGGTTCTTTTAGCCAGCATTGCAGCTATCATGGGCAGACCTGTTCCTACGAAAACCACTTCGCCGTTTTTATGCCCTCGCACCGCAAACCGCCATCAGCTCAAAAGTGCTGTATTCACCTGTTTTGGCTAATTCTTAATCAAGCCACATAACCTCCTAGTATGGGAAGGGCTTTTTAGCTCTAAGTTCCAAGAGACGTTCAAAACCTATTTTCTTGAGGAACTCCATGTGGTCCTTGACGCCCGTTATGTGTTCTTGGCAGTATCTTTGCCATCCTTCCTCCGTTTTGCACTGCTGGTAATGCATGCGAATATGCTCCAGATCATAGTCGTAGTAGTTATAAACCATCATTGGGTAGACTCCCTCATGGACATTCCACGTAGTCAACGTAAGTGTTCGGAATCACCGTTTGATCTTGTTGGGAATGGATAAACTCTCGTCCACTATTTCCTCAGCAAGCACTATCACCTTTTTTCCGGCTCTGGCTTCCTCCACGTCTTCGCCTTTAATGCCTCTATTTGGGCGTTTCCCTCCCTGTCTACGCGAGAAACGTGCACTACGCTGAAGTCTGGACGCACGGAGGGTACGAGCACAACCTTTTCGCCTGTGAAAAGGCACGTTATGACTTCAGCCTTCTTCTCTCCAAACCTCTTCTTAGTCAGCAGATCTGTTCCAAGCATGCTTTTCAGAGGCATAAACGGAACTCCCAGCGCGCCTCCCAAAGAGCGGAGCGCCATCGCCAAGTTCGTGTAGTCTTCTATTTGAACGCGCCCTCTCGGATTCTCCGTTGAATGTTTGGGGCGAGCCCTATATCTTCAATAGCGAAGAAAGCCAGCTCAAAACGGAAGCTACATAGGCTCCGGCAAGAATGTCTATGTCCATTTCTGAACAGCAGGTGTAGATGGTTAGGTTCCGCTTTTTCTGCCTAACCAGTTCGTGAGCAAAAGCCACGGAGCCTCTGAAAGCCGAAGCCACTCCCAGAAAACGTGGGCTCCATCCGGGACAAGTTTAGCGGCTTCCTTAAGGGTTACTCTCTTATCTTCACCGGTGCTTCAATCAAACAAGACCCTCAAACACAGTTAACCCATCTTCCAATTGTAAATTTTCAAGCTTTAGTGCTGTTTTCCAAGAGGACGCTCAATTCTTATATAAGTGCCTGTTCAATTACTATGCGTCTGCTTTATTGGAAAGTGATGGTATGCGGAAAACCATATTTAAAAAGCTTGAGGCTCAAGGCTTAATAGCTAACTACAACCGTTTGAGAAAAAATTTGCCGCCGAGGCTTCCTGAAAGGGTCTTTATTTGGGATGAAACCCTGCGAGAAGGAGTTCAAATTCCCACTGTGTTTTTGACCTATGTAGAGAGGGTTAAGCTGGCTAAACTTTTGGATGAAGCTGGCGTCTCCATAATAACTGTTGGTTTTCCAGCCCTTTCAGAGGAGGAGAAAAGCTCAGTTAAACGTATAGCTAACGAAGGCTTTCAACAGGCTACCATAGCCGCTCCTGCGCGCGCCTTAAAAGGCGACGTGGAGACGTGCCTCGACTGCGGCGTTAAAGAGATTCCAATTTTCACACCTTTTAACGGGCTTAACCTTCAGTATAGGCTTAAGATGTCGAAGGAGCAAGTTCTCAGAAACACCGTTGAATGCATAGAGTACGCGAAAAGGCACGGCGTCGTCGTCGACTTTGTTTTGGAAGATGCTTCAAGAACTCCTCTGTCAGATATTTTGCAGATTTTTGAGGCCGCGTTGAAGGCTGGTGCGGATAGGCTTGTCATCGCGGACACCGTTGGCTTTTTGAGGCCCTTATCGATGCGTTATCTGGTTTCTCATGTTAGGGAAGGACTTCAGCAGGTTTTCGGGAAGGAACCTCCCTTGTCTGTTCACTGCCATAACGACTTCGGCTTGGCTACGGCAAACACTTTAGCCGCCGTTGAGGAAGGCGTCGCCTACGTTCACACCTGCATCGCAGGGTTCGGCGAGAGGGCTGGTGTTGCACCGTTGGAGGAGGTTGTCACAGCCTTGGAAATACTATACAACATTGACACCGGTGTGGACTTGAAGAAGCTTTATAGGCTTGCCCAGCAAGCGGAGAAAACCTTCGCTTTACCAATACAGTTCCACAAGCCTATAGTTGGTGAAAACGCCTTCGCCCACGAGGTTGACGAGCATGTAGAGGGCATATTCGCTCATCCCCTATTATATGAGCCTTTCCCGCCCGAAATGATCGAAAGGGAACCCCAATTCTACATAAGCCGGAGCGGCGGAAGACAGCTTGTTCAAAGACGCCTAGAAGCCGCCGGGATAAAGGCCTTACCCTGGCAGATAGACGAGATAGTTAGGAGAATCAGAAGCCTTCAAGAAAGCCTAGACAAGGGTGGAACCCAAATGACCTTCTACCAGATCAAGAAGCTAATGAAGGAGTTGCGGAAGGGCATAACTGAGGAAGAGTTCTGGCAGATAGTGGAACAGGTCACAAAGCAGAAGCCTAAGCCTCCGGCGCCGCTGCTGGAGATTAAATAATCCTAGCTACGGCCAGTTCTTTAACCGCTTTCTCAATTTCCTCAACGCTTAGGGGTCTTGGGTAATTGTATATGGGGCCGCATGGCCTTTCATTGTAGTAGGGCCTATTACAGTCTGGGCAGCCGGATGTCTGGAAAGGTTTACCCGTCCAAATCACCTGTTTTAGGATTTGTTCTTCTACGCCGAAGCTTTTTATGCGTCCCGCTTCGTCAAAGTCCATGTTTTCAAACCTTGCCATTCCATGGACTATTAGGTGGCGGGCTAGCTGAACTCGCCTATACTGGCCTATTGGAGGTTGCTTCATATTTTCCATTGCTGTTCCGGCAACAGGCGTGAACGCGAAGAGGGCTGGCAGAACCCCTATGTCAACGCATTTTTGAATCATAAACGCCATGTCCCTCTCCGTTTCCCCTAACCCTACAATTAGATGGGTGCTAACCATGCCTTTTCCAAAAACTTTCACGGCTTCTCCCAAAAGGGTAAGCTGCTTCCGCATTTCATAGGGACCTCCAGCCTTCAACCCCTTAACCTTGTCGAAAATCTCCTCCGTCGCCGCGTCTAGGGGTATGCCTATCCTTTCAGCCTTGGCTTCGGCTAAACGCCTTATATTTTCCGGACTTAAAGGCTGGCAGGAAACAGATACGGGGGCTTCTGCACGGTGGCTTATCGCCTTCACAAGGGCTTGAAGATGCTTGAAAACATCTGGATAGTTTAGGGCTTGAACACAAACGCGTCTTATCACGCCCCTTCTGGTGGACTCCACTATGGCTTCAAGAACTCTTTCAGTGGAGAAAGCTGGCCAAGAAACCCTTGAAAGCATGTCCGCCCTGCTTTTGCTCTCTCTGGCCTGGGGGCAAAAACCACAGTTCGCCGTGCACCTCCCCCTCCTGTAGGTCATGAGGTAGGCTGTTGTGGGCTTTGCTTCAAGCTTTCCTTCCAGCAAGCCCATGGCTATGGCTGACCCTACGGAAACCCGAACCTTTTCAGGCAAGTCGCCGCCCATTTCGGCACCACACCGTTTAAAGTGTTTTTCTGTTCTGTTAAGATTCTAAATTCATAAAGTACTTTATTACGTCTATGTCACAAGCCTTTTCAGAGCGTGGGAGAATATGCGGAGGTCCAAACTTGAAACCTACGAGCCATTCTGTCAGCGTTGGCGAAGAGACCATTAACGGTTGACACGTAGCCTACAGAACCAGCACGGACTGCACAGTGCTCCACCAATACCTAGAGACACTTCAAAGATATGGGCTTGTCCAGGAAAGATGAGCGGCAAAAAGAGGCTTTACGCCATAACAGAGAGAGGCATGGCTGTTTTTAGAACCCTAAGCTTCCAGAGATACTTGGACAAAATCGCGAAATCTTTAAGGGCTTCAGCTGTTGAAACAGCGCCAACTCAGTTGACACTCTCCACGGCTGAAGCCGGGAGATTCTTGCTTCTAGGGTGTTCATCGGTTGGTTGTTCATTGTCCTTCTAGGCTTCCCCTCTTTGGACACCAAACCACGTGGTACGATCAGAAAGACCCTGTTCCTCAAATGTTGATAGGCTTTCACAGGCCTACATAACTTGTCGCTACATTTAACCTATCGACAATTCATCCCAAGGTTAAAACCTAGGCCTTCTTGTCGATTTCCTGTAATAGCTGGAAGTGAAGTCTAGAACTTGGAGAGCGAGGTTTAAAGAGGTTTATTAACTACCTCGTAGGGATTTATCAGAGAAAGGCCATGGCGGAGTCCCCGGAAACAGTCTGGAGAATGTCAGATAGGGAACTTTTACAATTCTTAAACGCAAGTCTGGAGCGCTTGAAGTCTAGAAGGATAAGGTTTTATGCTCCGAGCTTCATGTACTACAGGACAGCTTACTACCGTTCTTCAGCTAGAGATTTTCCAACGATCTCCGTGACGGGGAGAGGGTGCGCGTTAAATTGCAAGCATTGCGGTGGCAAAATTTTAAAATCTATGTATCCAGCCACAACGCCTGAAGCGCTTTACAGCTTATGTAGAAAGCTTAAAGCCGAGGGGGCTTTAGGCTGCCTTATCAGCGGCGGCTGTTTGCCCGACGGCTCTGTTCCATTGGACCGTTTTGTTGAAGTTATCAAGCGGGTTAAAGCTGACTTTGGTTTGACTATTTTCGCCCATGTGGGCGTGGTGAACTTTGAGAAGGCTTTGAGGCTTAGGGAAGCCGGTGTGGATGCGGCTCTAATAGATATTTTGGGCGCGGATGAAACTATTAGGGAAATTTACAATTTAGATTTGACTGTTGAAAGTTATGAAAACGCTTTGAAAGCTTTAAGTCAAGCTGGCTTGTCCTTCGTCCCTCACGTTATCGTCGGGCTTCATTATGGGAAGCTTAGGGGCGAATTTAACGCCTTGCAGATGATTTTGCGTTATAAGCCCTCAGCCCTTGTTATTATCGCTTTCACACCCATCTATGGAACAGTTATGGCGAATGTGGAGCCGCCTAAACCATTGGACATAGCGCGTGTGTTAGCCGTTGCAAGGACAATGTTTCCGCAGACACCCATAGCCTTGGGTTGCATGCGCCCGAAGGGCATGCATAGAGCCGAGACGGATGTTTTAGCCATCAAAGCCTGTGTGGACGCCATAGCTTTTCCAGCTGAAGAAGCCATAAAATTTGCGGAGAGCCAAGGCTTCGAAATGGTCTTTTCCTCCTATTGTTGTTCGCAGATATCTGCGGACTTTTCGAAGATTTAACGCCAAGCGAAGTAGGATTTCACGGTTTGCGTTTCGTCCTTTTAAAGTTTTGAATACAAGACACCTAGTTTTTCGCGTCTCCTTCACCATTCCAGCTTTCATCAGTTCTTTCTCGAAGGCTAGAAAAGCCTTCCGAACTTTCCAGCCGAAGCTTAACCATAAGAAGAGTAGGCTTAGCATTAAGCGAATCAAGTTAAGGATTATGCTGACTATGCTGCGCAGTTTCATCCGAAAGCCCGTTTAGTCTTCTTCCTCTTCTCCCCTCTGAGCTAAGCCTTTCTCAGCCAGCTTTTCTTTGATTTGTTTTGAAATCTCCTTTTCCAGCTCCTCGCCCTCAACTTTCCTTTTCCGCCTACAGCTTGTTTTAGAACTTCGCCGAGGCTTGTGAAGGCGGATATACAGCTTTCAGTTATTCTAACCGCTACGTCTTCAGGTGCCCCGTCCAAGTCTAGTTTTCTGCTCAGTTCTTTGAGGCTATTGCCTGTGGACTGGTTTTCCATGCTTTTTCCGGCATGTTCCCTTTCAACCCTTTGTTTGCGGCTGTTAACTGATAAAGTGTTTGTTTTGCTCTTCCAGTATGTGTTAAAAGCTGAGGTCTTCAGACTCTGTGGAGGGGGTTGGAAGCGTGCCGAGGGTTAAGGTTGACTGGAGTAAATGTAATGGCGACGGTGTTTGCGTTGAAGTTTGCCCGGTAAACGTTTTTGAACTCAAAAAGCTACCAGAGTACTCGGATGAGCAGAGGTCTGTCCCTGTAAGGGAGGGCGACTGCATAGCTTGCATGGCCTGCGTGGCTTCGTGTCCAACACAGGCAATAACTGTTGAAGATTAAAAGGCGGTTTAAAAAGGGTTCTTCGAAAAACTGGTTAGGCTACGTGGTTGAACGTTTCGATTATGAAGGCAGCTATGGCTATGGCTAACATCAGTATGCTCCAAGGCTTTGTAATTTTGTGGCTTCGCTTATTCATAATAAACAGGACAAGGGTTACGAGGACCATGAAGGGCACCGTTGTTAGGATTTCTTCCACGCTAACTGTGAAGGACCTTATTAAGGCGACTAGCCCCAGCACTAGGGTCATGGTTATTATGTTGTCGCCTATCACGTTGCCTATGGATATTTCCTGCTCGCCATGGAGGGCTGCAGCCACTGAAACGGCAACTTCTGGGATGACACAACCCAAAGCCATGATCGTGAGTCCAGCGTAGAACTGGCTTAAGCCGAAAAGTTCAGCCAACTCGACAGTGCTGTACACGAGGAGGAAGGTTCCAGCCACCAGTGCGGCTCCACCTAAAACCATGGCTGCCGCCGGCTTTTTCAAATTTTTGTTTCGTGAATTTTCTAAGGCGCCGTTTCCCTTCCATATTGAATGGTATATGAAGGCTGGATAGAAAGCCAGAAAAATTATGCCCATCCACCGCGCCACCGTTCGGGTTGTTAATGTCAGAATCATCAGCAGTGCTGCAAGCCCGACCATGAATAGGCATTCTTTGCCTATTGTTGAGTTCTTGATTTTGAAGGTGCCGATCAACCCGCATATGCCAATTATTAATGGAACGTTGTAAATGTTTGAGCCTATTATATTGCCCAGGGCTATGTGGGAAGAACCATAGAAGGCCGCCGTCAGCGAGCTTAAGAGCTCTGGGGCTGAGGTTGCCGACGCTACAAAAACTGTTCCAACGACTGCTTTATGGAGGTTCAGCGTGCTGGCTAGCCTTGTCGCCGCGTGGACTATCCTTTCCGAGCCCACGTACAGTAACAGCGTGCTTCCTACGAAGGCTGCTATGCTTAACAGCAGTATCATGGGTAAACCATTGCATTTTTGCTATCATTTGCGTACACACCTAATAGACGCAAATATAAGGCTTATCATCTGAAGGATGGGCGTTTGTTGAACATGAATAAGGAGCTTATTTGGTCTGGGTTACACTTAAAATTAAACGTCTTAGCTATTGACGGGACGGAGGCACGAAAACTCTAAGCCTCTTTAAGGCGTTCAGCTTCTCCCTGTCGCCGAGCTTAGCTTCCTCAACAGCTCTTCTGAGGATTTGGATGGATTCATCCATGGCTCGCCTATCCACGGGATGGGGGACGCCATCTTTTCCCCCGTAGGCGAAGGAATACTTCACCGGGTCTTTCCAGCTTGGTTTTTCGCCATAAATTAGTTCGGCTATAAGTGCCAGCCCGCGCACTGTGGCGGCTCCCACACCCTTTAAGCCTAAAAGCTCCTCGTAGTTTCGGGGCTGGAACTCGTAAACTTTTTGGAGGGCTTTCCAGTTTATGTTGGCTGGCATAGATAAAACGTCCATCTTATAGTCTGTCCAAGCTGTTTGAGCAGTTTCCGGAAGCCAATTTTCCAGCGACTTCTGGTAGGCTGGGCGGAAGGACATTATTAGACGCATGATTTTCCGGGGCGGTTCGCAGGCCAAATCCACGGAAGCCTTCCTGCAGCCCTCGCTTTCTTTGGCCGTCATGTCTAAGGCTACTTCGCGGCGTGCATCGCCCACAATGGCGTTGTGGGGTTCAACCACGAAGCTTGAAACTTTCTCTGAAAGCCAGTGGTAACGCCTTGCAGTGCGGTCTTGGGGGCACATACCCTGCTGGATAACCGCCCACCTGCCATCCTCATCCACGAAAAAGGCGTGGTGGTAAAGCTGGTAGCCCGCCTGAATAGCCACATTATCCACCTTGGCGCTCATTCTGCTGGCATACTGGAGGCTTTCAATTTTGGCAGTGGAAAACCCGAACTTTTCGCCAATCCACCCAATCTCTAAGGGCGTCTGCCTCGAAACCCGGCCTTTCCCACCACAGACCGCCACACCGTGCTCCTCTGGGACAACAGCCTGCTTCAAAACGCCAGTAACCACCGTCGTTACGCCTGAAGAGTGCCAGTCATAGCCCAAAACGCAGCCTAAAGCCTGAAACCAAAATGGGTCTGAAAGACGCCTAAGAAACTCGCCGGTTCCATACTCATCAACAATTATGGTTACAATTTCTTTGGCGAGTTTCCGCATGCGGACAACTAGCCACTTCGGCGCCTTACCATAATGAAGTGGAAGCTTAGCCACTCCTGTTCTCTGCATCAGCCTTTCAAGCCCAAAAGTAGGATATGTTTTAAGCCTTATTTTTACCTTGCCAACTGTTAATCTTACAGGAAATCGACGAGAAAGCCTGCGGTTTTAACCGTGGGATGAATTGTCGATGAGCTTAATGTAGCTTAGGATGATTCATGCCGAGCGAGGCGCTCATATGAAGGTTAAGAAAAAGGCTAAGGTTCTTGAGCCTCGTAAGGGCAGGGAGGAGCTTCTTAAACGGGAATACGAGAACTTTCAACGCTGCCTTCACGGGGACAAATCTGTCCCACTCGGCTACACGCCAACAGGCTGAAGGCTTCTTAGAAGGGGAAACTCAAGCCCAACAAAGAATACCCAACGATCCTCAGAAGAGACGTTTATAAAGCAAACACAAAGCTGACACCGTATTGGCTTAAAATTCTATATATGGAGTTAAAGGCGGGATAAACGTTCCAACTAAAACACACGAGCCGATGACGTGGCTTGCAGAGAGGCTAAAATCGTTAGGCGGAAAGGCGAATGGTTCATCTACATAACAGTTGAAAAGGAAGTTCAAGAAAGAAACCCTAAATCCGTTTTAGCTGTTAACAAACCGAGAATCTCTCCACTTCAGTCGTGGAGAGTGTCAACTCGTCGAGTGTAAGGATTATGCCTTTGTCCCGCAAACAGCAGGTTTTAGCCGTTCGGGGGTTGAACCGCAATTATAAAATGGGCGCCCAGAAAACCTGGAGTTTTAGCTCCGGGATGAATGGGTGGAAAGCTTAAGTTGTTGGGAAAGCATAAGAGCATGTTGCAGTTGCCTGTGAAGCCTAAAGCCGTGTTGGCTGGTGTGGCGGGCTTTAGCCCATGCCTTACGAGGGCACGGGATGGGGTGGCGCTCCAGAATGAGGGGACAGGCGTGAAGCCTGCCCTAAACGCTGGAACTCCGTGGCCATGCTTCCAACAAAACGGGCCGGAGGGCGAAGCCTAACAGGGAGGAAAAGCTGGAAGCTCCCGGCTTTAGCCGTGGAGAGGACGCCACCTCTAATGTCTTATCAGAAGACGCCCTTCCCTATCTATTTCGCCTTTGCGGATTCGTGTGGTGGAGATGGGCTTATGGTTTTCAGCCGGAACCATGTCTATAACCACTATGTTCAAGGGTTTAAGCCCCAGTTTGGCTCTCTTCTCGTTTATCATTCTGGCCGTGGGCTCCGTTTCGCGGCTGACAACAAGAGCTTCTAGGCAGCCCCTCTGCAAAGTAACGCCGTAAACGTCGTTGAGCGGCATTATTTTGGCCCTATCCGCCAGTCCATGTGCCTTGAGGAAGTCTTTCAGCTCCGCCAGTCTTTCCTCGTAAGAGGCTACGGGGTGGGGTTTATTCATCTTGGCTGCAAACTCGTCTGTACATAGGCCTATGAGGACCTGTTCGCCAACTTCAAAGGCCTTTAAAAGCAAGGCTTTATGCCCCTTGTGGAGTTCGTCGAAGGTTCCGCCCACCGCCACAACCTTGAACTTTTTAGCCGACACTATTCAACAGCCTCGCACCGTAAAGCTCAACGTTGGATACTAGAACACTGTCTTCTGGAAGGATTTGCTTAAAAGCTTGAGCCACTTTCTCGGCGTTTTCAGGTGTGGTTAAAGCGTGGACAGCCTCTCCCACCATGTTCTGCGCCGCGCCCAAAGCTCCAGCCTCATCCGCCGCTTTGAAAAGCCTGCGAACCCGCGGGGTGGCGAAACCCGTTTTCTCGGCGAACTCCCGGCAACATGCCAGAAAGTTTTCTAGTGATGGCTCAGCCAAAATTTTTTCAAGGGTTAGCCGTCCCCACTTATTGACGGCTGAACGTTTCTCCCGGGAGGATAAAACCTCCATAGTTGGGATTGGGCCGAAGGTTCCGACGACTACAATATAGTCATCCGTTATTGGAATGCGGTCTATGACGGCTGTTCCAGGTGCCCCGGGTTCAATGGTTATCACACAGCCTCCGCCTGTGGTGAGGGGTGTCACAGTGCCCAAGCCCGTTTTACATTGGATTTCTGCCTTGTGGGCTATTTTGCCAATCTGGTTTAGGGTGAGCTTCAAACCTAAAGCCCTTGAAAGGGCTAGGGCTGCTGTTAGGGCTCCTCCGGCGCTTGTTCCGAAGCCAGCACCTATTGGGACTTCAATCCAGTGCTTAACCTCCACGTGGAAGTCTCCCCCAACCATTTTGAGGAGTTTTTCCACAACGGTTCGCGTAGTTTCCGCTTCCGGAGCAAGCCGCCCGTTTATGTAGACGTCTATGCGTGTTTTTTCGTCGGATGAAACTGCCACCTCTGTTTTCACGCCCTTCCGGATTCCAAAGCCTCCGCCTCTGGCGCCAACTTTTTCAACATCTTTTATAGGCGTCCCATCCGGCAATGTATCGCATATTTCGAAGAAGCTTGAAATGCCTGCTGGACTATAGGCTTTAGCCGTCTTCAATTCTACTCGCTCTTCAACGAGCTGGTTAGGGACGGGAAGGCGTTGCGGCAAGCCTTGATTATAGGGGGTCCCAGGAGTAGAACGAAGGGGGTTTCCGTTGCGAAAGTCCACACGAATATTAGGGGGATGAACTCCGGCGGCAACGGCATCTTAAAATAGCCCTCCGGGCTCCAGAAAACTTGGCTGTATCCCCAAACTACTAGCGCGATTATGAGGCTTGCGACGCCGAGCCCTATTATTGAGCCAACCGTGTAGCTTCTCCATTCAGGCCAGCGTTTGGCTACAACTGCCATGACGGCTAGGCTTATGATAACGGCCACCGTGAAAACTATTAGGCTTATGTAGGCTGGCCACCCGGTGAAGAGCTCTGACTCGGTTGGGAGGAGAACTGTTGGCAACAGCAAACCGGCCATTATGGTTGCGCATCCGATAAACATGCTTGTGCCGATTTTCCTCCAATCCGTTTTCTTGCGGGCAAAGTAGCCTATCAAAAAGCCTCCTGCAAAGTTAGCCGTCACGCCGGCTGAAAGGCTTAGCAAGGCGTCTCCGTGGAAAAGCATATCGCGAATAAATATGCCTATGGCGGCGCCCGTCCCGCCGACCCAAGGCCCGAAAAGGACGGCGAAAACCGCTGGAATAACAGCCGCCGGCCAGAAGGCAACACCCCCAAAGGTTATGCCCAAATCGGTTAATCGGCCTATCAAGGCGTATAGGGCTGCACATATCCCAGACAAAGCAACACTCAAAGCTTTCCTATTCAAACCATTTCAACTTCCTTTTCAGCCTTTCCAAGCGTGTTTAGAAGGCTCCATAAATAAAAATTTCCTATGAACTGTTTAAACATGTTTAAACTCAGTAGTCGAACTATTCAAGAGATATTTTAGCTCTGTTCTACGCACAAACCATAATATAGTCTAGGCTGAAAAATAGGAAAGTCCTAAACCTCACCATCATGCCTGCTTACTACACGTTGTTGAACGCCACGTGTAGCCAAGCCTAACGTTTTCGTGTTCTTTAAATATGCAAAGTGGCCAATCATTTTAGCGGCGAAGGGCTAAGGCGATGGGTGAAAAACAGGACTGGCGCCACCTTTATACGCTTTTAAAACTTGCTGAGATAGGCGCCCACAGGAGGACCGCTAAAATCTCCACGGATTTTCTAGCTAAAAAACTGGGCGTTTCACAACAGTCAGCCTCCCGCCACCTTATAGAGCTTGAACGTAGAGGGTGGATTAAACGCACTATAACACCCGAAGGATGCTTAGTGCATATTGCTGAACCCGGAGTAAACCAGCTGAAAAAGCTTTATGCAAACCTCCGCTTTCTAATGGAGGCAGCCTGCCCTCCTTCGGTAACCCTTGAAGGTGTGGTTTTCACAGGACTTGGCGAGGGAGCTTACTATGTTACCAGAGACAATTATAGGCGGCAATTTATTGAAAAGCTCGGCTTCGATCCCTATCCCGGAACTCTAAACCTCAAACTCCTCTCGGATTACGACGTTAAAACCCGCATGGAGCTGGACGCTTACCCCGCCATAGAAATTGAAGGATTCAAAACGGAAGACCGCGCCTTTGGGCCTGTGAAGTGCTACCCGGCCATCATAGAGAGCAAGGTTAAAGGCGCCCTTGTAGCTGCTCTAAGAAGCCACTACGACACCTCAGTTGTAGAGCTTATTGCACCGGTCTGCCTAAGAAAACACCTAGCCCTCAGAGATGGGCACAAAGTGAAGGTTGAAGTTTTAACTCTTCCATGAAAGTTGAAGTTCACCTTTTCGTGTAGTGTTCGATTATTTTCTGCTTTATCTTCGAAGAGCTGTCAAGCTCGTCTTCGCTGAACTTGCTTATTCGGACAACCTTGATGTTTAGGCCCTTCTCGCGAATGTAATCTTTAACGGCCTTCTCCATGCTGTTCTGGTCATGGCCTATGGCTATGACGTCTGGCTTAATCTTCTCGATGACTTTGCCAAGGTCAAACTCCTCATAGCCGAGGATGGCTTCGTCAACAACCTTCAAGGCTTCTACGAGGGCCCTCCTCTGGTTTTCGGACATGACAGGCTTATAGCCCTTCCGCCTTTCAACAGTGCTGTCCCTGGCCACGATAACAATTAGTTCGGCGTTTTCCCCGCCGGCCTTTTTGGCTTCTTCCAAATATCGGACATGGCCTAGATGAAGTAGGTCGAATACTCCGGAGGCTAAAACAACCGTCCGCTTTTTCACGGTTTGTTCGTCTTCTTGGCTGGCCATTCGAATTTCGCAGCCCCCAACATTTTCAAGGCGTCAAGCAAGCCTTCGCAGTAAGCCACCGATGCTAAGCTTACGTCAAAACGCTTGCCATCCCTATAATATTTTGCGTCCTGTAAATAGGCTTTTGCCAAACCAACAACTTCTAGGACGGTTTCCCTAGACAAGTGTAAACCATCCTCGCCTACTGTGATCTGCAGCCGGCCCAAAACATGTTCAGCGGACGCGATATACTTTGAGACAATTTGTTCAAGGGTCACTCCACAAGCCTCCAGACGCTTGGAGGGGCTTGGGCGAAAGCAACAAGAGCTTCAGCTTCCATGAAGTGGAGTCTTCCCGGAAAAACAATGCTGTAGGGTGGACCGCCAAAATCGTAGCTTAAAAGCTCCTTTATGAAGCTGGCTTTAACCGTCGGGTTTGGGCTCCCAGCCCTCGCAACTCCGACAGCAAGTGTTTCCCCACTCAGGACGCCAAGCCGCCTTTCAGCCTCCACCCTTAGAAGCATTTCAAGGGCCTCCCGCACCGTTAGGAAACGGTTTTTCTCCACGTCAATGTCCAACAGGAATAGGGTGTGAAGCCCCAGCTGCATGTTCTGAGCCAAAACACTGTACGGAGTTTCTGAAAAGTTTTCTGGAAACGGTATGGTGACGCTTTTTCCAAACTTGTAGTTATGGAGACCGCACAGCCCAACGACAGCTGAGATGATGGAGGCGCCGTGGACAAGCCGCGTCTTTATTCCACGCTTTTGGGCTTCAAGCCTGAGCGCCACATGTGTTGTCGCCACCAGTGGATCTCCGGGAACAAGCAGAACCGCTTTACCCCTGCCAGCGGCTTCCAAAACAACCTGTCCATTTTCGTCTTCAAGCTGCCTCCGCGAAACAACCAAAACCCGTTTGCCAACAAGCCTTTCAAAATTTTCCAGAGAGAGGCCAGGCATAAAACTTGTGTAGGCTTCGAGAAAAACGGCGTCAGCTGTCTTTGCTTCCTCCAATCCTTTTAGGCTTATTCCAAACTCGTCATGTAAACCCAAACCGACAAACACAAGTTCGCCCAAAACAACCACTTCTCTCACATACCAGAAAACGTAAAACCTTAAAAACGGTTTCCAAGAAGAAGCTAACCGCACGACTTATTAACGCCATCTAGAATGCATATTCTAGAGACCTGAAAAAGGGCCCGTAGCTCAGCAAGGTAGAGCGGCGGACCAAACCGCTGCGCGGGGTGGGTTGAGGCTCTTAACCCGTAGGTCGCGGGTTCGAATCCCGCCGGGCCCGCTAAAACGCATGTTTTCGGTAAAGCCTAACAGGTTGGGGTGCATTACAGGGCGCCGGCAACCATAGTTTTGTTGTGGATCTAAGCGGTTCAATGCTTTTAACCATTGAGGCTGTTAAGGAAGCTCTTCTGGGGGCTGCACAGCGACGCCTACCGTTGCAGGACCGCGTGGGCATAGTCGCCCTAAAAGGACACGGGAGCAGTTGTAGTTCAGCATCCAATAACCAACCTTAGGGTCGTTGCCAAAAACTTGTGGACTTAAAAGTTAGCGGCTACACGCCTCTCGCGGCTGGGATGCTGAAGGCTTGGGGTCTTGAAGGAGGCGAAACCCTCCATAATACCCATCATGGTTCTAGTAACCGACGGAGGCGGCAACGTCTCTCTGCGGCGAAGTCTTGAAACAGGAGAAGTTAGAAAAATCGAGGAAACCCGCATAATCCTCCGAGAATACGAGGAGCTAGCCGTCAGAGACGTGATATCCTTTTCAAAACTGGTCAAACGGGAGGACATCCACACCATTATCGTAAACACCAACCCACACCTTTATGGAAGGGAAACCTATGGCTTTCGTCGCAAGAAAGCCATAGCAAAAATCACCCGTGGAAGCCGCCATGAAGTCGGCAAGCTTGCAACGCCGAAAGACATGGTTAGAGACACGGTTGACCGAATAAGGGGGGACCAGCGTAAAATGGTTCATGGAAAAGCCGCAGTTAAACTGGCGGCTTAACCTTCCTCATCCTATCCACGCCCATCTTCATCCATTTTTCAAACTCCTTTGAGGGAGGTTTCTCCGCGAAAAGCCTTTTCCTAGCTGCTTCTAGGAAGCTGTTTTTTAAGCCTAGAAACTCGGCTGCTGTGGAAACTTTGTGACCCGTTTTCTCAGCTTTTTCGAAGATTTTGGATGCTTTCTCCTGCCAGTTTTCATCTCTTAAAAGGTGGTGTTCCAAGATGGTGTATGGGACGGTTTCCACGAGTTTTTCAAGGTTAGCCATGCCCAACAGAAACTCCTCCTCGTTTACCCTGAACCCGGCTAGGTAGGAGGGTGGACCGCCGACCATAACGATCTGGGGTTTTTCAGCCACAATTTTTTCAAGGGTTTTCGTTGATATGGGTCCCTGCACGTCTGGCGCGAAGAGGAAGCGTTCGCCTTGGTATTCTATGGTTGTCATTAAAACCCATCCTAAGGCGGAGTCTTCTGAACCGTGGGGAACTGGCTCCGAAAACCTTATTGTTGTTTTTCCAAAGGCGAAGGTTCTGCCATCCGCCACCTCAAGCTTTTTGGCGTATCTGCCGCCCGTCTTCTGGAAAACCCAGCCTCGGCGCCTCTGGCTGAAATTGATCCATTCTTTGGGGTTTTTAATCAAAACAACCTTGTCCAGATAAACTTGTTTGGCGGTTTCGTCTTCAATAGTCCAGTTGCACAGCCAGTCTTCATAGGAGGGCGTGTGATGGTCAAAATGGTAGTGGCTTAAGGTCACAACGTCCGCCATGTCTGCAGCTTCAGCTATTCTTTTCCGGGCTTTCTTTATTGCCTTAAACTCTAGTGGGTGAGGCGGCAGGCCGAAACGGTTTGGGCAAAGTGAAACCCCGGCGTCTAGAAGAATCCTTTGGTCTGGTGTTTCGACAAAAGTGCACATGGACCTAACGCCCAGACTTTCAGCGGCAAGCGGCACAACCCTTAAATGCTTAAACATGGCGTTCAAGCCCTAAAGGGTCAACTATAGCTTTTTATCCGAGTCCAATACTTATTTTTGTATGGCGGGCGATGACGACTCTGGCCCCTCTGAATTGTGATCGGGATCTTGAGTGCGCGAGTCCGCCTTTCAAGCTGGATGGCTTCTCTCGAGTGCCGAAAGGTTGATGTTGTGGTGTTGTGCAACTAGCTTTGGCCAAAGTTAAAGCGGTTTTACTCCTGGACTTAGTGGTTGTCAGTTTGGCTGCTGGAGACTAATTTCATATTCAGAGCATTCCGAAAAATGGATTTTCTCGCCTAGGTTTGAAGCTAGCCAAGGGTAATTGCGCGCTAGCTTGCCACGCATTCTTCCACTGTTCCAAAAAGCGGTTGAAATGCTGAACAATCTGCCAAGGAGGAGCGAGAAAATCTTCCGCAGTAGAAAATAGCGGAGGCAATTTCCGCTATTAACGCAACAAGTTGGCAAAGAAACTTTGCAGCCCAAGGCTTCAACAGATAATTTCAAAGAGTTCCGCCTCTAGATAAGGACACCCGGAAGTAGAGCTATATCGCCACACCAGGATTTCTCCGAAATCACTCAGGTTTCTCCCAGAGTTCCATCATGCTCTTTTTCAGTTCTCTGCGTTTTCTGTGGAGGAATCCGTAAACTGTTGAGTGTTGGCTTCCTTCGATTAGCATTTGGATGGCTTCCCGTGCTATTTGGACGTTTTCGATTTTACCTATGATTCCAACGGTGTGGCCATAAACTGACACGTGGGTGTCTGTTAACTCCTCTATTATCCGCCTTGTTTTCCCGTCCATTCCAATGATTCTTCCCTTAATCCTTCTTATGTCGGATTCGGACCTTCCGAAGACAGCCCTTAAGTCTATTATGTCCAAGATCGCTTCCTCATCTTCTATGAGCTTGAAGGCATGCTCGGGGGAAAATCCTCTTCCAATGGCGGTTACAACATCCTTGGCCCTAAAAAGCATCGAAGGGTCTTCGTTGTTTTCCGAAAGTGTTACGGTCACGCCGCCTGTGTCGCTTTCCACCTGAAGCTTCACCGACAACATTTTTTCAATAGCCCTCTTTGTCTCGCCTCCTGGACCTATTAAGACGCCAACTCGTTCTTTTGGGATTCGAACAAACACGCTAGGCTGAGCCATGCCCCGTAATCCTCCTGTAAACCTCCTCAGCAGGCAAAACTTCCACGCCTAGGCGGCTGAAGTAACGGTTGAGGTTGGCTATATCCCTGTTCAAGAGGAACTCTGCCAGCGGGTGGGAGAGCGGGACAGCCTGCGACATGTCGAAAAGCACGGGCAGCCCCTTCCAAACCATCACGTTGTATTCGCTTAGGTCTCCATGGACAAGTTCCGCCTTATGGTAAAGTCTTTCAAGGTATGTTAGTAGGATTTTGTAGATTCTCTCCGGGTTTGATGGAGGCTGCTCCTTAAGGGACGGAGCGCTAACCCCATTTTTGCCGATAAACTCCATAACAAGCACGTTGTTTTTAACAGCGAAGGGTTTGGGCACCCTCACGCCCGCAGCAAATGCCTGCTCAAGGTTCTTAAACTCTTTCTGAGCCCATGCAAAAATCAGCGAGCGGGTGTCCCGTTTCACATTTTTAAACCTGTGGTCGCCCTCAATGTATTTTAGCATCCCCTTGCGGAACTCGGCTGAAACGGTTAGGTAGATTTTTACTGCAAGCTCGTTTCCTTCTTTATCCTTTCCCCAGTAAACGCGGGCTTCTTTCCCAGCCTTCACAACGCCGTAAATACGGTCTATCACACCGCTGTTCATGAAGTCGTATATAACCATGAGGGTTGTGCGGTCAAAAACCTCCTCTAAAACCTCGTATTCTTCGCTCCGCTTCTCCTTCATCAACTGTTCAACTTCGTACTCCTTCTCCTCTTCGTGGAGCTTTTTCTCAACCTTTTCACGAAAAGCCAAAACCTTTCCTCGCAAACAAGCCTAAATGGTTAGGTAGCCGTTTTTACGTAGCCACTCCGCCTGGGCGTGAGTGTAACGCCAAATAATGTCGCCACGCTTATCAGACTGGACCTCCCATGGCGAAACGAGGACAACGTCCCCCTCCCTTATCCAAACCCGCCTTTTCATTTTACCCCTAATACGGCATAAACGTTCATGACCATCTTGACACTTAACCAGAATACGGTCAAAACCGAGGAGTTTGACGGCCACGCCTAAAACATCGTTCGGTGTTGGAAGCACAAGCTCGCTTAGCTCTTCCTCGCTTATAACCTTCTTCTTACCCAAACAGTCACCTCAAACCCATTCTTTAGTAGAATGTGGTTCCCCCTTAAAAAGCATGTTTATACCAATCTGTAAAAGGTTCTAAGAAAGGTTTTACCGGAAACCTTCGTCTATAACTTCACTATTTGCGCGTGGGGGATCCCTTCAATCTCTAGAATGGCTTCTGGATGCACATAGCCTTTTTCAATGGCTTTCTGCACGACGTTTTTGCCCACCATGTTAACGATCGTCGAGTTCTCTATCATGGCTACGGCCTCCTCAATGTCCACTTCCTCCCCTTTGTAGAATTCCTCGCTTACCTTGAAGACTATTTTCCCTTCGCGGAGCGTTTTTCCGAGAATTTCAACGTCACAGATGGCCAGCAAAACGTGGTTGCCAATTTTCCTAAGCTTCATATAGCACCTCAACTTTGAGCCTCTCACAGTTGTCTAACAGAGGATTTGGCGCCACAGGCCATGCAAACCAAGAACGACAAACGCTTCTCCTTGACAATCTTAGTGTCCGGCCTTTTGCAGACGGGACAAGTGACAAAGTTTTCCATGTACCTTTGCAGGAGCTTTTCAATGATTTCCCTTGGAAACTTGCCCTGAAAGATAACTCTTCCCTCCTGTTCAAGGGCCGCTGTGGCCAACTCTCCTGTCAAAAACTTGAGCAAATGTTGGGGGTCGCGGTTCAAAATCTCGGCGATCTCGTTGAAGTTGTGGATTACAGTGCGAGACCCAACTATGACGTGTTGAAGCTTTGGAAGTTCCAATCTCTCCCGTTTCGAAACAGTTTCTGGTAGCTGGGAACGCGCCCTCTTAAGCAAAGCTTCGTAGTTGTACTTCATGAACATTTGCTCCAAAAAGAACATGAAGGAATCATTCTATTTAAAAGTTAGGATTCTATAGAAATACAGGATCACGGCACAGCCCATTGAAGATGGTGGGCTTTAAGCGAGGACAAGCCAATCTTTATGCCTCACGATTTCATTTGCTACGTAGCGGAAGTTAGGAACGTTTCTGTGGATGCCATAAAAGTTCCTGAGCGTCTCGTCTTCACATATCAGAGGAGACATTTGAACATGCCAAAAAGCTTTGTCAACGAAAAATGTTGACTGGTGAATTTACGGCGAAAACACGCCCAGAAAACATGAATGTGTTTTCAGCGCTAAACCTTTGAAGGTTAAAACTGGGGTTTCAGCTCTAAACGTTGCGAAACGCCTACTGGACCACGGCTTGCATACACCAACCGTTATTTCCCGCTGATCGTCGAAGAAGCTTTGATGATTGAGCCTACTGAAACATTCGAAAAGGAGGAGCTTGTGGAGGCTGTTCGCGAAGTATGCCGTGAAGCCCAAACAAGCCCAGAAAAGGTTTTGAAGGCTCCGTATAATACGGCGGTTTCTAGGATTGACGAGATTAACGCTTCCCACCCGCAAACTATGGCTTTAAGTTGGCGAATTTACCTGAAAAGGCGCGCCGAGGCGAAACCATAACCTTATTATAGACGGGTTAATGCTAGAAAAGCTGAGAGTGCCCGAGTTGAACGAGTTGGAATGCAAGGTGTTTGAGGCTGTAGGCAAAGTTGTTGACCCAGAGACGGGCATGACCTTCGCTGAAATGAAAATGATTAAAAGCGTTAGGGAAGCAGAGCCAGGTGTTGTGGAAATTGAGTTTATTCCGTCAAGCCCCTTCTGTCCCATAGCCTTCAAACTTGCCATGGACATTAAACGGGAAGCCTTGAAGGTTCCGGGCGTTAAGAAGGCGCTTGTTTACTGTCGCGGGCACATGATGGAGCAGCAGATTAACGAGACGACAAACCGGGAGTAACCATTACTTTGAGGGTTAAAGGCGAGCATGAGATATACTGTTGCGGCGCCAGAGTCCGCATTTCTGAGAAGGGCATTAATGTTTTAACCGAACCCTTGGTGGAGTACTGTCCGCTCCATGAAGCACTGTATGGCACTAAGCGAATAGACGCTGAGGCAGTCTGCAAGAGTGTTGAAATGAAAATTGCTGGTTTCGGTTTTTGCTGTGCAAACCGGCTTTTCGACGCTGAACCGATTGTGGCGTATGGCGCGTCGGATGATGCGGGTTTGGCTTGAAAAGGGGCTTATTGACTGTGCGGTCGTTGTCTGCGAGGGCGCTGGAACGGTTCTGACTTCCAGAGGTAGTTTTGTGCAAGCCATTGGTGGCCGCCTAACGGGCATAATTAAGACTTCGCCTATACTTGAAATAATCACGCGGATTAAGAATGAGGGCGGGGTTGTTTTGGACGAAAAGAAGGCGACCATTGACCAAGTTGCCGGCGTGAAGAGGGCGTTAAGTTTGGGTTTTAGACGTGCTGCTGTGAGCGTTGCGGGCTTCCAGTCAAAAGCTATAAGCGAAATCAGAAGCTTAGAGGCGGGCGAAAAGGCGGATGTCTCAGTTTTCTCCGTCTGCAATACATGCGTCGGCGAAAGGGATGTGAAGCACATAGCTAAAGCCGACGTTATCTGTGCAAGCGCTTCGAAAATCCTTCGAAACAGAATAGGCGAGAAAGCTATGGCGCAGTTGGGCGTGGCAATCCCGGTTTTTGTCTTAACAGAAAAAGGCAGAAAGCTTATTTTAGCCTATCTTGAAACATTCAAAGACAAACTTGTCATCTTCAGAACTGGAAACCTTCCATACGAGGTTGAGAACAGAAGCCCGAAACTCAAGTTTGATGAAAAAGTTAACCAAAAGCCTTAAGTGGATAAGCGGCGTATTTTCTGGCAAGCAGTGTAGGGTGTTGAATTAGGTTTGGTTGAAAGTTTTTTTCAGGAGCCGAAAACTGGTAGACATTAAAATAGGTGAGTTAACCCCAACGTCTAGGGCCGTGAACGTGAAAGCGATAGTTGTTTCTAAAAGCGAAGTCAGAAACGTAGCTTCCGGCAGAGACGGTATGCCTCACACGGTGTGCGACGCATTAGTAGGCGACGAAACTGGATGCATATACTTGACGCTATGGGACATCAACATAGCCAAAGTCAACGAAGGTGAAACCATAAGCATAGAAAACGGCTACGTGTCCCTGTTCAAGGGCAGCATGCGTCTGAATGTTGGAAGATATGGCACGCTTGAAACAGCGAAAGAGCCCCTAACATGTGAAGTAAACACCCAAAACAACCGGTCCTCAAAGATCTACGAACAGCAGAGACGCTTCCGTGGAAGAGAATTTGGCAGACGTGAGGGGAAAGGCAGCTTCCGCCAAAGAAGATACTGAAACATGGTTTAGTTGTTCCTTCACTTCCTTAAAATATTCGAAAAATCAAAGTTTTTCTTCTCCACATGCGTTGAGCCCAGCTTATGGTGTAACGCCATTATTATTGTCTCTTCTACACTTTCGACGCTGAATCAAGTATTTCCTTAAACAACCAATGGAGATTTCGCGTTGGATGGTGTATCGCCGCTGTTGATGCGTAAAAGTGTTTTGGGATGGAAGTGAATGCTTCCAAGACCAGAGAACTTTGATATGGATTGCCAGCATTTCTCGCTCCAAGTTCGAATCTAAGCAAGAGTTTTGGTTTGTTCACCGCAACCCTTAAAGCTATAATGCACGAGACAACAAATCTTCAATCCATGGGTAAAATGGAGAGTAAAGTTATGTGCTCAGCCGGGAAAGGGGAGAGAAAGCCAACGGTTGAAGAGCTTCTTGCAAGAGCCGAAAAGCCATCCCTGCTAGCTCCACCCATGCACAAGTTCTATGAAGGAAAAGTTCAAGTCATGCCGAAATGCGCCATAAGAAGCTACGAAGACTTTGCCATATGGTACACACCAGGAGTTGCCGCGCTATGCCGGGAGATCCAAGCAAACCCGGAAAAAGTTTTCGAGTTAACAAACCGTTGGAACTATGTGGCTGTTATGTCAGACGGCACCCGTGTTCTGGGCTTGGGGGACGTAGGCCCAGAAGCCGCCATGCCCGTTATGGAGGGGAAAGCCCTTCTGTTCAAGTATTTGGGCGGCGTTGACGCTTTTCCAGTATGTTTAAAAACCAAAGACCCAGATGAAATTGTTAGGGCATGCGAGCTTTTAGAGCCGTCCTTCGGCGGGATAAACCTTGAAGACATCGAGAAACCTAAGTGCTTCTATGTTCTGGAGGAAGCTCGGAAAAAGCTTCAGATTCCAGTTTGGCACGATGACCAACAGGGAACAGCCACCGTTATATTAGCAGGCTTGATAAACGCCTTCAAAATAGTAGGTAAAAACCCAAAAGAAAGCCTCATAACCTTAGTGGGCGCCGGGGCCGCTAACATTAGAACAGCCTACGTTCTAATAAGGTGGGGTGTCAAGCCCGGAAACATCATAATGGTTGACACTAAAGGCATAATTCACGCCGGAAGGGAAGACCTATCAAAGGAGGTTGACCCATGGAAATACGAGCTGGCCCAAATAACAAACGCTGAAGGCAGAACAGGCGACATTTCAAAAGCCTTTAGGGGCGTGGACGCCGTCGTAGCAGCTTCAAAGCCTGGACCAGGCACGATAAAGAAGGAGTGGGTTGCATCTATGGCGGACGACGCCATAATCTTTGCTTGTGCAAACCCGATTCCTGAAATCTGGCCTTGGGAAGCCAAAGAGGCGGGAGCCCGCATAGTAGCCACCGGGAGAAGCGACTTTCCAAACCAGGTTAACAACAGCCTAGGCTTCCCGGCGATATTCCGCGGCGTACTAGACGTGAGGGCGAAAACCGTCACAGACGACATGTGCATTGCAGCTGCAGAAGAGCTTGCAAAATTCGCCGAGGAAAGGGGCATACATGAGGACGACATTCTGCCGAAAATGGAAGAGTGGGAGGTTTTCCCAAGGGAAGCGGTGGCGTGCGCCCTCAAATCCATCGAACAAGGCGTTGCTAGGATAAAACCGAGCAGACAGGAACTATACGAGAGGGCTGTTGCAATAATCAAAAACGCAAGGGAAAGCCTAGAAGCCCTCATGAAAGCTGGACTAATAAGGCAGCCTCCGCCGGAGGAGGAGCTCCTCAGACACCATTAAACGTGAAACAACCCATCCGAAATCCTTTGCAAAAAATATTTAAGCAAACTCGGCGAAACTAGGAGGTTAGGAGAAAGCGAAATGCGGACAGACTACGCTTTATACGCTGTTGCAGTAATATTCTTCATAATAACTGGGATAGTATGCTTCTACCAAGTAGAGTGCAGGGAACTGTGGATGGTTGCAACAGCGGCCTTAGGAATCTTCTTCGCAGGAGTTGGATACACTCAAAGACCAAAAACAACGAAAACAGTAACTGTTGAAGCAACCCCATCCACAACGTCGGCAACCACAGTTCAAAAGGAGAAGCTCTCCCCGGAGGCGGCTCAGGCAAAAACGTTGAAGCTTACGGATGTTAGGGGCATTGGCACAAAGCGGGCTGAGCAGCTTAAAGCCGTGGGCATTACAGGGGTTGAGGATTTAGCCAAAGCCTCAGCGGAAGACTTAGCCTCAAAACTTGGAGTTTCCACAAAAACTACTGGAAAATGGATTGAAGAAGCCAAAAAGCTGCTTGAAAAGCAGTAGGAAGGAAGCTTCGTCTACAGCCTCAAAATCTTCACTATATTTCTTCTCTCCAACCTTTTTAAAGCGTCCAAAAACTCGTTTCTCCTTTTCCCTGTCACATTGAAACTTTCGAGCACCTCATTCAAAGAAACCTCAGATGTGCCAAATCCAACGGTTTTTCTGCGGAGGAGATGTTCAACTATCAAGCGTTCAAGTTTCCCACATCGCCAAGTGGTGTTCCTTAGAAGGACTATTATGGCTTGTCCAAACCTGCGCTTTTCACCCTTTTTCAAGGAAACCACAATCATATTTAATGCTTGAAGCCTTTTAGAGTTTACGTTCAGAAGCCCCAAAAACGGCCCAGTCTCCTTGGAAGCTTGAAATACGTGAAACTTAAATCACAGCAAGGTGACCGAGCGGCTGAGGGAAGCATTTGAAGAGTTTTCTTCCACAGAATAAGAGGGGATGAAGACCTTATTGAAGCCATTAAAGAAAGGGCTGAGAAAAGCGGGGTTAAAGCAGGCCTGCTGTTCGTCATAGGCAGCTTGGAAAAAGCGACGTTGGGCCATTATAGGGCTGGCGAATATAAGGCTGTTAACATTGTCGGGCCTTTAGAGATAGTTTCATGCATGGGTAACATGGCCGTCGACGAGAAGGGCGAAACTATTATCCATGCGCACCTGGTGGTCTCCAGCGAGGAGGGTGAAGCCTTCGGCGGCCACTTGATGCCGGGTTCAATCGTGGGCGCCACGGCGGAACTAGCTATAGTTGAGGCTTTGAACATGAACTTGAAAAGGGTTTTCGACGGAGCGACGAAGCTTAAGCTTTTCAACCTATAGCAAGTTTTTCTCAAAAAGGATCCCATGGGCTTCTCCATAATAATGCTTCAGCATCCCAACTTTCCTATACCCCAATTTCCGGTAAAGGCTTATGGCAGCCACGTTGTCCTCTCTGACTTCAAGACGGCAAACCTTCGCCCCTTTATCCCTGAAGATTTTCTCCATTTCCTGCAGAAGTTTCAACCCAACACCCTTTCGACGGTGGCTTGGCGAAACGTCTATGGTCAAAACGTGTCCAACAATGTTTCCATCCTCCATGAACAATGCGCCGATGATGAACCCTATTATATTCCCGTCTTCTTTCGCGACAAGGCTTATGGAGTTGCTATTTTGTAGAAGTTGGGCTATCTGCTGTTTTGTGAAAGCTTCTTTCTTAAAGCATTCCATCTCGATTTCATAAAGCCTCTCTAAATGCCTAGCCGACGCGTCTTCTATAGTTATCGGCATAATCCCCAACTTTTATAAAGTTTCAAGGCTGGATTTAACTTTACCCTCTATCAAAACTTTTCAGCGAAGCCTTCACAGCCTTAACCTCAACCCACTGTTGAACAGCGAAGCCTACAAAAAACCGCAGCCAAACCGTTAAAACCCTCGTCAAAATAGTCGCGGTTGCACTCACGTTGATTGGGATTCCTAAAGCCGCGTACAACGTTGTCATGGTTATTTCCGGCAGCCCCACCTCAAAGGGGACACCTATGGGGATGGATTTTATGGCTGTTGTTATAGCTTGGGTTACGAAGATTATGCTCCACAGTTGAAAGCTTGCTGGAAACTTTATGGCTAGGAAGACCGTGTACGAGATGGCCAGATAGGAGAGCCATGAAAGGCAAGAGAGGAGAACGGACGCGGCTACAACCATGGGGGAGCGCCCAAAATCCTTCATGGAACTGTGAAACATCTCAGCAGCCTTAACAACGTCCCCTCTAACCCTTTCAAGTCTCCATCTTCCCCCACTGACCCTCCTAACAATTCCCAAAAAGCAATCAATCACTTTCAAAGTCCACTCTTTTTTAAAACACAGAAGCAATAGCAGAGCTAGGAAAAGGGTTGTTGCCCCAGCTAGGAAAAGGCTTAAATTGAAAACCAAGCTGTTCAAGTTTGCCTCCGCCAGTAGGAGGCCCACTCCCGTTATTAGGGTTGCCAAGCAGACACCCATGCTTATAAGCCTATGAGCCACGAGGGAAGCTACAACCCTGCCACTTACATCGTTACCTTGATCCCTCGCAATCAAGTAAACTCTTGAAACTTCCCCGCTTATGGACTCCGCTGGAATAATTAAGTCCATGAATGTTCCATACCACACGTAAAGGTAAGCCTTCAAAACTGAAAGCTTCACGGATAAATAGACCAGGAGGGTTCGCCAGGCCATTGTGTAAAGAAAGGTGTCAACGAAAATCAGCAGAGCCGCCGCGGAGTAGAGTAGAATATCTGCTGTTTGAATCGTCGCAACGATTTCCGGAACATCTACCTGGAAGAGGTATAGGTAGACGAGGAAGGCGGCTATGCCTATCAGGGGCATGGCAAAATTTTTCCAAGTGATATGGGGCTTAGCGGAAACCATGCTTCTACATCCACTTTGACCCAGAAATTTTTCAGGCGAGTTATATGTTTTACCCGAATCAGACCATTCTCAGAGTTTGTCTTTAATCCGTTCGAAAAGGCTAAGTGCATCTTCAATATCTTCATAAAATTCAGGCGGTAGCCTTGTTAGCAAGGGATGAAGCCCTAAACCTTGTCAGGAAGCATGTTTCCAAAAGGAACGTTTTCTACCACATGCTTGCTGTAGAAGCCATAATGCGAGCCCTAGCGAGGTATTTCGGGGAAGACGAGGAAAAATGGGGTCTGGTTGGATTAGTCCACGACATAGATTATGAGCAAACGGAGACTATGCCGGAAAAGCACGGTTTGGTCGCCGAGCAAATCATTGGGGAAAAGTTGCCCGAGGAGCTTCTGAGGGCAATAAAAGCCCACAGTTCTAAGCACACAGGCGTTGAGCCTAAAAGCATCATGGAGAAGGCTTTGATTGCCAGCGACGCCATATCCGGACTGCTTGTCGCATGTGCCCTCGTCATGCCCTCCAAGAAAATGGCAGAAGTAAAACTGGAAACCGTGGCTAGAAAGTTTAAGGACAAGGACTTCGCAAGGGGAGCTGATAGGGAGAGAATCCTCCTATGCGAAGAAATAGGGCTTC
>Ga0209225_1000559_pt1 | contig 41725 bp, 41 predicted proteins | sample WasSprMetagenome_FD_184732 | JGI IMG/M metagenome (GOLD analysis project Ga0209225, IMG submission 184732) | Sulfidic aquatic microbial communities from Washburn Spring, Yellowstone National Park, USA - WS (SPAdes) (version 3) | ecosystem: Environmental > Aquatic > Thermal springs > Hot (42-90C)... | reverse complement strand
GAAGTGGCCGCAGAGACCGCGCGCCTACTGAGGAGAGTCATTAAAAGGCTTAGAAACCTATGCGCGTACGAGGGCGCGGAATACGTGCCGCTGCGAGCATCGGGGAAGTACTGCCCAAGGTGTGGCGTGAAAGGCGTGGAGGTGGCTCACCGAGTTTACAGATGCCCCCGCTGCGGATTGGAGTGGCACAGGGATCGCTGCGCGACGTTCGCATTGGCGCTCGCTTACGCTAGGATCACCAAAAAAACGATGCACTTTACAGGGCACTGCTCGAGTGGCTCGCGAAGCATCCCAGAGCGCTACTATCCTAGCCCCGTTCCCCCGGGACCGCCCTCTTGGGCTCTCCCGGGGGCCTCAGCGCGCGGGGCTGAAGAGGGGAGGGTGAAGCCGCCCTCTCGGGTCTCCCCGCAGGGGGCGGCGGACGAGCCCATGACGCTCTGGAGCGCCGCGAGCGGCGACGCAGCGGCGCTATGAAGGGGGGTCTCTCCCTAGTCAACGTGGGAGAGGCGAGATGTGGGTGCGCGAGCACACCTAGAGCCTATAGTTCTACTCGCAGTTCCTCGGCTAGTAAGTGCGGCACAACTCGCCTACCTTGTCTTTCCGTGTAAACCACGTTGTAACGGCTCAAAAACCCCACATCCGCGTGCACGTTTGACGGAGACCTCCCCAACTCCTTTGCCATCTCACTGATAGACTTCCCCTCGTAGCGTTTAATGTAGGAGATGAGCTCTCTAACCTGCTTCGAAAGCATCCTTCGAGCGACTTCAAGCGGAACCTCTTCTTCCACGTAGAAGGGAACTTCTCCCTCCTCTTCGTAAGCCATATACGCTGCGGCTAAGCGTTGTGCCTCCTCGCGTTGACCACCAGCCTCCAGCTGCCCAATTTTCTCCAGTATTTCATCCGGCTTGAGACGCCTTCTCATGTATGCCTTCACAAGAAAGTTTATCATTTTAGCATAAAAATCTTTTTATGGCCAGAAAACTCGCATATACGGGTCCCTATGGTCTCGCTAAAGAAGCTAGAAGATGTAGTATGGGAAATCCCGACGAGCTACAAGAAAGGTATGCGCGTTCCTGCCAGAGTGTACGCTGACGAGTATCTCCTTCAGAAAATGCAAAGCGATCTAACGCTGGAGCAAGCAGCGAACGTGGCGATGTTGCCGGGCATCTACAAGTATTCCATCGTGCTGCCCGACGGCCACCAGGGCTACGGCTTCCCCATTGGAGGGGTTGCCGCGTTCGACGCGGAGGAGGGGGTTCTCAGCCCAGGGGGCGTAGGCTACGACATCAACTGCGGAGTTAGGATCCTTCGCACCGATCTTAAATACGAAGATGTTAAGGACAAGTTAACTGAGCTTGCTGAGCTGCTTTTCAGGTACATACCTTCCGGTTTAGGCTCCCGGGGGAGAATCAGCCTGAGCAAGGGTGAACTGGACAGAGTTCTGGCGGAAGGCGTCGAGTGGGCTGTTGAAAAGGGTTACGGGTGGAGCGAAGACCCAGAGTTCATAGAGGAAAGAGGCTCTATGGAAGGAGCGGATCCATCCAAGGTCTCAGATACGGCCAAAGAGAGGGGAAGAGAGCAGCTCGGCACGCTGGGAAGCGGGAACCATTTCCTCGAGATACAGGTTGTAGACAAGATTTACGACCCTAAAGCCGCTGCCGTGATGGGTATCACCGAAGTTGGTCAGGTAACTGTGATGATCCACACCGGTTCGCGGGGGCTCGGGCACCAGGTGTGCAGCGACTACCTTAGAATAATGGAAGTGGCGGTGAGAAGATACAACATGCCGCTACCCGACCGGGAGCTCGTTTCTGTACCAGCTAAGAGCCGCGAAGCTGAGGATTACTTTGCCGCTATGAAGGCTGCCGCGAACTTTGCTTGGACCAACAGGCAATTGATCACACACTGGACACGAGAAGTTTTCAGCAAGGTGCTGGGGAGATCGGCCGACGATCTGGGTATGCACATAGTATACGATGTCGCGCACAACATTGCGAAGCTTGAAGAGCATACTATCGATGGCGGCCGCAAACTCGTTTACGTGCATAGGAAAGGCGCCACGCGCGCCTTCCCCCCAGGTCATTCGCTGGTACCAAGCAAATACAAAGGTATAGGGCAGCCCGTTTTGATCCCCGGCTCTATGGGGACATCTTCCTACATACTCGTGGGAACCAACAAGGCTATGGAAATATCCTTCGGTTCAGCCCCGCATGGAGCTGGCCGTGTGCTGAGCAGAGAGGAGGCCAAGCGCAGATATAGGGGGAGCGAGATCAAAAGCTCTCTAGAAAGCCGCGGCATCGTGGTTAGAGCTGCAAGCATGGCGGTCGTGGCCGAAGAAGCCCCAAGCGCATACAAGGACGTGGACCGAGTGGCAGACGTAGCTGATAGAGCTGGTATGGCGAAGAAAGTGGTCCGTCTCGTGCCGATATCTGTCGTAAAGGGCTAGCGCGCTGCAAGGGCTATTCGTTCTATTTCTTCTTTTCTTCTTAAAGCGTAGCTAGAGGCGTCGCCGTAAGCAGCAGCTATGATTTCATCGGCAAGACACTCTTCAATTGGTTTGGGGTTATTAAAAGCTGCAAGACGGGCGCCCTCGCATATGAAGCGCAACGCCAGATCGACTCTTCTCTGAGGCGACACATCCACCGAGATGTGGTATAGAATCCCACCATATACAACACGTGTAGTCTCTTCTCTCGGTGATGCGTTCTCCAGCGCCCAAACCAGCACTTGCACCGGGTTTTGACCAGTTTTCAGCTCCACTATCTCCAATGCCCTTTTGACGATGTTCGTAGCTAGGAACTTTTTCCCAGCGTTCCTACCGGGTCGCATAACGTGGTTTATGAGCCTTTCAACTATCGGCACTTTTGCTTTGAGAAAGCGGGCTTTCTCGTGCCTTCCCTCCGTATGAGGAGCTAGCACCGGTTTTAAGCATATGTATGGCTCTAGGCTCTTATCTCGTACCTTTACCTCTTCTAGGTCCCACTTACCGAATAGTAGTATACGTTTCCCGTCAAGGGTTGTTAGCTCGCTCACCGGTAACCCCGGCGCGCTACGCGCAGAGCCTTTTTAACTTTTGCTTCGGAGTAAGCCAAGCGAAAAGCTTATCCAGAGCCTTGCTTCCCCGGGCTTCGGGCCCGTGGTCTAGCGGTAGGATGTCCGCCTAGCGTTTGCGCGCGCGGACGACGCGCGGGAGAGGGAGTCACCCCACCGAGGTCCCGGGTTCAAATCCCGGCGGGCCCACCACGTGCTCCTTTAGCTCTCGAACACACGCGGCATGATAGAGCTTTACGCTTAAGACGAAAAGCTGAAAATCCCCCAAGCCACTGTTCTTTGGATGAAGAACCTGACCTGCACTGATCGATGATGTAATGCACCTCGACTGATTTTTGTGAACTTCTAGGGATTCAGATCCTTACGAATCCTTACCTTAGGAAACGCTTTATTGATTTAAAAGATTTTATTTACAGGGTGAATTTAAAATAAATAAATTGTTAAATAAAATCATCAAAAATTTTTATAACTAGATTATCCGGTAACCGCACTATATCTCCCATTCTGGCTCCTATTACAGCCGTAACGTTTTTTGAAGACGCTATGTCCACTAGTCTTTGGGTGATCACTCCATCGAAAACTATGTAAGATATCCCCTCAGACCCCTCTAGGGCGTTTATCAAATCCCTTACAGCTACGCGTTTAACTGGTTTCCAGTTTGAATCGTACAGAACGGCCTCTAACGTCCCCCTGAGCCCTTTAATCTCATCTACCACTTGCTGCGGCACTTGTAACGCTAGGGGGGGAGCTGGTTGAACCTCAACCTTCTCGATAGGACCGCCTGTTTCCTCAGGTGCTCGCTCGGAGGCTCGGAGCTGCTCTAGAAATTCCTTAGTTTCTACTTTGTTCTTTAAGGCCTTGGCAATTTCCTTCCCTGTAAGCTCCTCCACTTCCCTTCCGGGTGGGGCTCTCGCCACGTAATCTATTTTCATCGCGCCTATCACGTTTCTGGCTATTAGCTCGCCACCTCTGTCCCCGTCCACGAAAAGAACAGTCTTCTTCCTATTAGCTAAGTCGATTAAGCTTTTAGGTATAGTCGCTCCCTCCAGCGCGATTACATTCTTGTAACCGTGCTTTAAGAGGTTTACAACGTCAGCCCTACCTTCCACTATTATCACAGTATCAGCCTGCTCAACCTCTGGTCCGGCCGGCAGCTTCTCGGGCCCGTAGTACACAAGTTCGGCTGTTTTTAGCGCTTCAGCCACTTCCTCCACAAGCTCTTTCGTCTCTGGGGTAACCTCCTCCATTTTCTGCAGGAGCTCCCTAGCCCTTTCAACTATGCGCTTGCGTTTCTCAGCCCGTACGTCCTCGATACGAACCACCTCAACTTTCGCCGTGTAAGGGCCTACACGGTCAACAGTCTCTAAAGCCGCGGCAACAAGAGCGGTCTCTATCCTTCCAAGATTCGATGGAACTTTAATGATTCCTTTCACCTTGCCGTCGCTTCTGCTAACGTTCACTTCGATCCTCCCTATCCTTCCGTTGTTCTGAAGTTCGCGTAAGTCGAGCTCTGCTCCGAGGAGCCCTTCTGTTTGGCCGAAGAGCGCGCCTACAATATCCGATTTGTCGACTATGCCGTCAACCTCTATCCTAGCGTGGATCATATATTTCGCATTAACAGGTAGCCCTCCCATGCATTCCACCCCTTATCCTCCATTCGCTTATTTTCGACAGCGATCACGGTTATTAGCCTCCAAACCCACGTCTGGTGGACGACTTGAAAAGGTTTGCGATCGTGTTGCGCTGACCTTTCTAAATGGTGCTTTGCCACCGATAGACATCCCTCGCCAAAGCGGGCGCTAGCAAACCCAAGAAACGGACCATACGAGCCGGGCGCGAAGAGGCTTATTTCCATCGATCTTAAGCGGCCCAATGAAGCCCCGCCTCCAAGCCCGAATACCCCCGAGTTGCGACACAAGGTGCGCCGAGGAGTTGACGAAGCTTGGTGTCAATGCAAACGTTCTCATCTTCCGTTCAAAAACCGCGAATACTGGTGCGTGTACCCCACGAGGCCCTTACTTATACGGCAATGTAGAACGCGTTAACGCGGGAAAGAGGGGGCGATACGGCCGCGGGCACCTTCCCGCAGCCTGTTACCGCCCGTTAACACGCAGCTTCATCGCTCGGCGGTACAACGCCATGTGCTCGGTGCGCTCTCTGGCGGGCGGACTTTCACGCCCCCGCTCTCAAAAGGGCAGCCTTAACCTTATTATGCTTTTTGTTTTGATCCCTCCCCCTATACACGCACCGTATGCTATTAGCTAGTTTTTTACGAAGGCGTCGATGATCCAACTGTGTCCTGAATGTGGAGGGCGTCTTGTAGAAAGCTGCGGCCTGATGGTGTGCAGCGAGTGCGGGCTCGTTGCAAGACCTGTATATGTGAGTTCGAGTAGAGTGGGCGTAAACTATTGGAGCAGCAAAAGACGTTTCCGCGACGATTACGTCAACGAGGTTGAAAAAGTGCTAGAGACTCTAGCGGCAGAATTGGGTGTGCCAGGCAACGCGGTTCTAGAACTTTATAAACGCCTGAAGAAAAAAGCTGGATATGAGGCGGCCGCTGTAGCGCTCTTCGTCGCAGCGAAACGTAATGGAAGTTACGTTTCTCTAAAAAGAGCCTGCGAGCTTCTATCGCTGTACGGCGTAGCCGTGCGCAGAAAACGGGCTCTAGAAACTATGCTTGCGCTTTCAAACCAGCTGAGACCCACGTTCGAAGAGGCGTTAATAACTTACGCTGAAAAGCTCAGCCTACCGGCAAGCGTTAAGGAGCGTGCATCTGAAATCCTGAAGCTGGCTAGACCGTATGTCAGCGGCCGTGATCCATATCTCGTAGCACTCGCTGCGATACATATCGCTTCAAGCAGCTTCACGATCTACGAACTGGCGAAACTCACAAAGCGTTCTCCAGGGCGTCTGCACGCCAACGTTACCTACTTGCGGAGAATCATCGTGCAACGCAGCGTGGTGCGGCCGCCGGGATTCGAACCCGGGTTCTCCGGCGCGGAGGGCTTGCGCGCGCCAAAAGGCGCACGGCGCCCTGGTCCAGACTAGGCGACGGCCGCTGTGTAATGGCGCAGAGAGGCAAACTTAATAGTTTATCGCTCCGCTCACTCTGGAGCTGCTCGCGCAGCAGCTTAAGCGGGAGGTTTTAAAAGGGGCGTTGAAAACCCCAGATCAGATGCAGAGAATGCGCATTTACAAGCCACCCACAGGAGTCGCATTGCTTGAGGTTAAAAAGGATCGATCGGTTCTTCTCGTCGATCTACAGATCATTGGCGCGAAAGCCCTTAAGCGCGCGGATCCGGAAAAGTACTCTAAGCAATACGAGATTATGAAATCGACGTTGAAAGCTCTAGGTTTACCTTCTCTTGGATCAACTAAGGAGGAGGAGCTTGTTCTAAGGTTTAAAGGGAGGATCGTTCTCGCCTTGTTAGTGTACAGTAGTGACAATTCGATTGTAAGGACAGCAGCTTTCGCCGCCTTCTCGCCAGGCGTGCTGGCGAAACTTGTTAGGAAGCTTGAAGCGAACGGGTGGAGGAAGGTTGCTATGCTAGAGCTTAGACCGGCGCGCACGACGCGCCAACCGCGTTACTCGACTTTCAGCGCAGGGGCTTAGTTTTCTTGCTGCTTTATGCATGCTAAAACCTTTGTTCACGCTGGACACTCAGACTGCCTCCGCCAGGATGCCGTAGCCTTTCAGAACCCTTAAAACGCGAAATCCGGATGCGCGGAGCCTCTTAGCAATACCCGATTGTATATTGACACCTCTATGCTTGCCTGGCCAGCCTGTGTAGTGGAATAAGCGAGCCCCTTTTCTGAGGGTACGACGCAGTCTCGAGTAGAACTCCAAGCTGTACAGCTCACCCGCTAGACTGAATCTCGGAGGATCGTGCACAGCTGCGTCGAAAAAGCCCTCTGGCAGATCCTCAACAACTTCAAAAGCATCTCCAAGGAGTAGCGTCACGCGCGGGCTGGAGAGCTCCCTGCTCCAGGGGTTGAACTCTGCAATTTCCAGCACCCACCGATCCTTCTCGATGCTAACAACCTCCGCGCCGCGCTTCATCGAATGTATCGCTGTGTACCCTAAACCAGTGCAGACATCGAGCACACGATCCCCCTTATTAGGACTCACAAGCTCTACTTTCCTTTTTGCATCGTTCCAAGGATCTGTCCCAACGATGTTGTGCATGTGGATACCCGATATTTCAAGCGTGGGCGCAACGCCTTTTCCAACGCATTTGAGCTTGTAATAACGCCCAGCTCTGAAGAAAGCTACTTTATATCCGACCTCGCCGTGCTCGAAGAATGTCACACCATCTTCCTCCTGCGCCGCTGCCTTCAGTTCGTCAGTACGCAGGGAGAAGGAGTCAATCCACAGCGTGTCCCCCTCCACTTTCACACTCACTTTCCCTTTCCCGAGATTAACGACAGCGGACCCTCCACCCCGTTCAAATAAAGCCAAAAGTTCTTGTGCTTCGCACGCGCAAAGCGCTAAGCCAAGCTTCGGACAAAAAAGAATTAGACGCCAGGTTCTCACGGCACGTTACGAGAGCTCTTTCACTAGCTCCTCGGCTAGCTTACGCGCCCTTGCTAGCTTCTCCTCCAAAACCTTCAACCTTTCCTCTGAATCCTTTAACTTGGATTCTAGCTCAGAAACCCTTTTCAGAGAGCTTTCCGCTTCACCGGGACCTTTAAAGAGGGCTGGTAGCTCTATTTTCACTCCTTCGCTAGCGAAACGCCTGTAGGTTTCCTCTACGAGCTTTGCCGCTTCAGTTTTACCGGTTAGATGCCTTCTGATAGTTGCTTCGCTGCGCCCAAGGTCTTCAGCTATCTGTTCCGCTGTCATCCCAGCCCGGGCCCTCGCGAACGCTCCAGCCGCTACAGCGAGGCTGTCTATCCACGTGAGTCTCTCCGTGCTTTCTCTAATTTTCTGCAGTACGTCTTCGCGCAGCAGCGTGGCAATTATTAGCGCTGTCTCGAGCTTATGTATATCGGCCCTCGAAAGGGGTTTAAGCGGTACACTTTCTTCGCTCATACTTCTCCCTCCTCGTAACTGCGCCCACGCCATTTAAGCACTTTGTGGGGATATACGATTATGCCCTTATCGGTGATCTCAAAAACGTGTCGTCTCATGCTGTGCGAAGTCCCCCTCATCTTCCAAACTATGAGACTCCTCTTCAATTCTCCCTCGATCTCGTCCAGGTCTAACCTGATGATGCCGTCGGCGGCGTGCTCTACCCCAGGACCCCCAAAGCCACGTTCGCCCACGCTAATTTGCGAAACAAGTATGGATGTGCAGCCTAGTCCTGAGAGTACCCTTTTCAACGTCATGACCACCGAGCGGGCGACCGCAGGCTTGGTTAGGTATAACGTAGTGACCGAGTCTATAACCACGCGCTGTGCTTTCAGATCCCTTATCGCATCACGTACAACATCTACAAACGATGGGACATCGTCCACTGTCTTTACGACGTACTTCTCTTTCTTAGCGTACTCCCCTACCCCGCCCGTAAATGCATCGACTATTGCGAAGAGTCCTTCACTTTCGAACTTTCTCACGTCCCAGCCGAAGTTCATCATGTTTATGATTATCTGAGCAGGGTGCTCCTCGAGAGCCACGAGGACGCCTGGCTCCCCCTTCGTCAGACCGTAGTAGAGAAACTGTTGCCCAAAGATGCTTTTTCCCGTTCCAGGCCCTCCCGAAAGGAGAACTACGTTACGGGAAGGTATACCACCGTTTAGGATCTCGTCTAAACCAGGTATGCCAGACTCGATTCTCCGCGCCCGCCTCTCAGGTTTTAACGGAAATTCCTCCCGGAACACCAGCTCCTCGCTCACGAACTAAATAGTAATTTAAGGCGTATTTATCGTTAGCCTTGTCAAATGCTCTTACAGGCACGTAGTGCTCGGCGATATCGACGCAGCCCCAAATATCTTGAAGGAGGCTGGAGGCAGAGTACCAGAGCACGTAAAGTTTTTCATTCATGCTGGTACCAGCTTAGCGCGCGCTTGCGTGTACATTATATACCTTGCGCTAGTTCTACTGTCCTCCCTCTACGTTCTCTATCGCCTTCAGCCATTTCGCCAGACCTAGCCATATAAGCATATTCTTTATCTTTTTCTTTAACTTTCTGGTTAAAATTTTTTACTTTCGATCTACATTGAGCAGGGTTTATAAACCCTCGACCCGCGTTAAGCTCGTGAGCCGCGTGGAGAACGCGGTAAGAGTGGACGCTGTGAAGGGGTCTCAGCCCCGGGCTCCCGAGCTCGAAATCCCCCGCCCATTGGGCGCTGGGGTAGGAGTGTGGGGAAGCAGTAAGCTGGTCTCGGCCTGGGAGCGGTTCCAACCCTTCTCACATCCCGCCCCAGCAGGGCGGCCACCCCTCGTGAGGAGTGGGATCGTGGCAGGGGAAAAGAAACAAAACGGAACCACCCCCGGGCCGGGCAGGCGCGTCTGGAAGATTAGAGTTAATATAGTTAACAAAGATAGATTGAAAGTATTATACAATGATGTAATTTATAAAAGAAATGGAAATATATCGAAGGGCTTGGTTTGCTACTGGGAAGAGTGGGATAAAATGTTTGAGAACTCGAAGCGCCAGCGGGAGGAGGCTGGGAAGCGGACGTTGCCGAAAACGCCACCGCTACCCCTGCTTGTCAAATTCGTGATGCCGGACGGGGAGGTGAGGGGGAACACGGCTGCGCCAGCGGTTATTGATCTCCGTAGAGGCGAGCTGAGGATACCGAGCTACGGCGTGGTGCAAAGGCTGCGGAGGAGCCTCGTCGAAGCCTTAATCGAGGAGAACAGTCTCGATCCGAGACCGGACTTCGTGCTGCAGGTGACGAGGAAAGGCCTGCTTCGGTTGATCGCTTCGCGGTATGTGTACGCTTCCACCACCCTACCGCTGCGAATCATAGCCATCGACGAGAACTCCTACAACGGCGAGGCACTAGGCGTGTGGGACGTGTTAAGGTCGAGCAGGGTCGTGCGATCCCGCTATGAAGAGCTTATGCCGAGGAACCGCGGCTTCATCGATTGGGCAGCCGCATTATTCCAAGGCGCGGCGGACGGCAACCCGGAGGCGTTAAAAGAAGTGAAGGAGCTGCTGCGCGAAGCTGGGAAGAGCGAAGCTGAGATCTCGGCGCTGCTGGCGCCGGAGAAGCTCGCTGAGGTCGCGGCGAGCACGAAGGGTAGGGAGGAGCGCTTGAACAGGGCGTTCGCGGAGGAGCTGGTAGCGCGCGTTCGAGCTCTCGTGCGCGAAGCGAGGGCGAGGGGCTGGAGCGTTGCAATCGTGATCGACCCGAGCAACCACGAGAGCTTGAAGGGGTCGGAGCTGCAGAGGACGCTGTTGAAGCCGAGGAGGCTGCTGAGGAACCTCGCCTTGTACGAGGGTGCGCGCTTCAAGCTGTACAGGGTGAGCGGGAAGCAATGCCCCAACTGCAGCAGTTGGGGCGTCGAGGTCGCCCACAGGCGCTACAGGTGCCCCTGCTGCGGAATAGAGTGGGATAGGGACAAAGCGGCAACGTTCTGGCTTGCGAAAAGGTTCCTGGACGAGCACTTCAAGGAGGAAAGCAGCGACGAAACGTTCATTAATGTCACCGGCTGGCTGAGAAGGCACCCACGGGGGCTGCTCTAACCGCTAGCGGCGAGAGACCGCTCCGAAGGCAGGAGCACGCAGCAACCCGTTCCCCGGGGGAGGCACCCTCCGCGAGGAGGAAACCTCTCCCGTGGGCACCAGCGCGCGGGGCTGAAGAGGCGGTGAAGCGCCGCAAGGCGCAAAGCCCATGAGTACCCCTATAGGGGGCGCTCGGACACTAGGATGAAAAGCGAGATGTGGGTGCGCGCGCTGCTGGTACCAAGCGGAGTCACCGAGCGCGAGAAGAAGCGAGAAAGATAAAACCCAGTAGCCCCGAGCCAAAGGCGGGGTAACTGGGTGACGTGCGCGCACGCTATGAGCGAATACCTAGAAACTATCGAGTCGTTAAAAAAGAGGTTCAAGATCGCCGCGATAACCGACGACTGGCTAGGCCACCCTATAGTTGTCTTCAAAACGGGAGGGAGAGAGGAACCGCCAGTGCTTGTGACAGCAGGTTCCTCGGGTGTGGAGGTCGCTGGCGTGTACGCTGCTCTTGAGCTTACCTTGCAGGTTGATGTTGAGCGAACAGTTTACATTTTACCTTCACGCGACCCTACAGGCTTTCACGAAGCGTCCTATATACTCAGTAGAATCCTTGGAGAGAATGTGATCGTAGAGAGCATCGCTGATTTGAGAAAGCTGCTAACCGGTGTGGGAGCGGAGTTTCTATTAGACGCGGACGACCTCTTTCTCGCTACCTTCAAGGGTATAGGGATAGCCGCTAGCTATTCATTAGACGCATACGAGGCGGCGAAGCTCATTGAGAAGGAAATACAGTCGCAAGAGCTGACAGACACGCTTGATGGTGCACGTATCCTGATAACTGGACGATCTCCGCGAACAGAAGGTGAGGGAGAGATGTCCCACTTCCTCACGGTATTCGCGAAAGAAGGGAGAATTTTCACTTACGATGATTTCAGCGTGGAGACTGTACCAGAAGTAGATTTTGTGAAAAACTTCGTCGACCGCGAGGATCTAGGGATGGTTGTGGACCTTCATGAGAGCAAAAACTCACCCGGCTTCTACGTTTCCCAGAGCGAAGAGCCTAGCAGCGGGGAGCTCACGATCCTATACCTGGTGTTGGATCAAGTGCAGCAATACGGTATGGAGCTGGCAAGCCGCGAGACTCTGGAATCTATGGGCCTGAAGGTTTTAACTGAAGGACTGGGGTGCGGAAAAGGACATTGCGGTTTGGTGGATTACGTTACAGGAAAAACCTACGCATTCGCATTTTCAACTCCTATGGATAAACCGCTCGAATCCCGCATTAGAACGCTGAATGTAGCAACGTTATCTGCCCTCAACGCATTCGCCATAGCTTATGTTTAAAGTTTCTCCGCGCGCCACACGCGCTCTTCACGTACATGATCAAATGCTTGGTACGAGCCTAAAAGCTAAAATAGCTCACATAAACAAACCGTGGTGGCTATGAGGATGTTCAATGGGTTATCTGAGATGCTGATGACGCGAGCAGCCGCCGAGCCTTCGCGAATCCTTCCCCGGTGGTTCATATGACTAAATGGCTTCTAATATGCGAAGTTTGTGGAATCAAGAGAGTGTTAGATGTTGGCTACAACCTCAAGGAGTTTCAGCACATATACATTTTCTGCAAGAACTGCAGCGGAAACACACCGCACAAAGTAGTAGGTCTCTACGAGAACGAAACCTCTTCACCCATTATTCCCAGGTGAATTTAATTTAAAGCAACGTTCAATGTTTGTGGAGGCCTAATCGATGCTCGAAGCAGTCTCGAGTTCCAATGATTAAGCTCGTAGGTAGCTTTGAAGGAAATCGTCAAGCTCCATCTCCAGAGCCACCTCATGCCTAGCGCTTTCTATGAGCTCGTACACTCGTACTAGGGTCTCCCGCACCTCCCTAAGCTTTTTTAAAAGCTCGGTACCGCTTTCCCCCCTAGCGCTACTCAACTTAAGCATCAGAGCATCCCTCTCCTCTTCTAATCTGTGGAGCTGAACCTCCAGCTTTTCCAGCAAATCACGAGCTTCAGACAGCAGCTGTTTCCTTTTCTGTTCAAGGGCTTCTCTAAAACAAGCGTACGTGTCCTTTGAAATTTCGCCAGCTATCAAAGCTTCGTCGAGGTCTAGAAACCTCTCTCTGATTCCGCGCAGCTCCTTAACAGCCTGCTCAAGCCTTTGAAGCTCGTCAGCTATATCGGAAATTGACACTTTTATTTTGTTTTTTAGTATTATTTCATCATTATTTAAAATAGCATCATTAGGATCTGCAACTACGGACCTTCCATCAATCAACTTTATCACTAAGCGTTTAGCTTTGCCGCTCCTTCTATCTATGTACACCCTCTTGAGATAGCCTACGTAGACCCCGTCGCTTCCGCGAACCCTAGCCCCAAGGAGCTTCTTGAAAGCCTCCCTCCCCGCAACTTCACCCAAGGTCCTCTGCTTATGAAACATTCACTCTCATACAACTCCTTGAATACGCCTCTATAACGCTTCGAGCACGTTAGCAGTGTAGAGCGCATTTATGACATAGCTACCCTTCCGCGTAATACTCAAGGGTTAGCATGCACAACGCAGCGTGGTGCGGCCGCCGGGATTCGAACCCGGGTTCTCCGGCGCGGGGGGCTTGCGCGCGCCAAAAGGCGCACGGCGCCCTAGACCAGCTAGGCGACGGCCGCTAGGGATTGTAGAAGGTGAACGGTTTATGAGCTTTACGGCAAGCAAGTCCAAGAAAAACGCACAACTGCCTGCAGGAGCCGCTCTACGGACGAATAAGCGTACCAAGCGATTCTCCTTTAAGTGCTCTGAGTATGTTGGATGGAGGTTTCCCTCGAATAACTCGGGTCTCAACCTTCGAACGCTTGATTACAGCTAATGTAAGCGGGTCAAGGAGTTTATATTCTCCTGCTCGCACACCTTCTGAGAACATCTTCTCAAGCTCGCTGACCGCCACTTCCTCTAGCTTTTTAGCTTTCGGGTTGCGCTTAGGGTCATCATCGTAGATTCCGTCGACATCGGTTGCTAATACCAGCTTCTCGGCTCTAAGAGCCTCGGCGACTAATGCAGCCACGGTCGTCGTCGACTGGGCAGGCTGAAAACCCCCGGTGAAGACAACACGCCAGGCAGGCATTGCCGCGACGACATCGCTTATGCTCGAGGGCACTTGCGGGGGTGAAACACCGTGGAACAGCGACCAAAGTAGTGCCGCGTTCACAGCTGCTACGCGGATCCCGAGGACATCTAGAGCCGAATCGTTCAAGCCGAGTTTTCTACCCCATGACACATACTTGCGCGCCAGCTCGCCCCCGCCCACAACAACAGCTAACCCGTCGTAGACCTCGAGCGCTCTTTTAAGTTCCGTGCACAGGCTATTTGCGTAATCAACGTCCAGCTCTAGACCATTAAAGAGCACGTGCCCCCCGACTTTAACGACCGCGTACCGCATACTGCGCAACCTTGACCGCGCTAAGCATTTAAAAGCTACTCATCTCCAACAGTTGCGGTGAGGAGGTTGAAAGGTTACCTCGTGAGCACTCCTCTAGCCCTGATGTTGCTCGATGATGGAGGTAGAGTGATAGCGTCCGTGCGACTACCTGAAGACCCTGATAAAGCTGCAGAGGAACTGTTGCTTTTGGAGGAGGGCAGAATCCCTTCTACACTTGAAAAGTTACTAGATAGCGCTAAAGGTATTGACGAGCTGGTAGTTGAAGATCCAGATCTAGCGGAGAAAGTAGCTAAACGCTTCACCGGATCCGTTTCGGTTAAGCCCAACAACGAGGTAGCTAGCAGCTTCCGAGAGAGGCTTTCCGAGTACCTGAAGGCTATAGACGTTAGCGAGGACCAGTACAGAAGCTTCAGCCATGAAGTTTCCCTTGTACTAACACGGAAGAAAGTTCGGAAAGCAGCGGAGAAGAGGGATTTGTACATCGCTCAAGCCATCTCCGCTCTAGACGATGTGAATAAGACCCTCAACCTGTTCGCTTCTCGCGTAAGGGAATGGTATGGACTGCACTTTCCCGAACTCGACGAGCTGCTAGAGGACCATGAGGATTACGTAAAAGTTGTCTGCAAGATAGGGGGCAGAGATGCGATAACCGAAGAGGGGCTTAAAGCCCTCGGCATAAAAGACGATCTCGCCAGAAAAGTGGCTGAGGCCGCGAAAACCAGCATGGGAGCAGATTTAACCGATTTTGACTTGCGGGCTATAAGGCTGTTAGCCGATGTCACACTAGAGCTTTTCGAAAGCCGGAGAGAACTCGAAAAGTACATCGATGAAGCGATGATGGAGGTGGCTCCCAACATTAGAGGGCTTGTCGGGCCGCTATTGGGCGCCCGTCTAATAGGCTTAGCCGGAGGCCTCTCGAAGCTGGCGACACTGCCCGCTAGCACGATACAGGTGCTGGGTGCTGAAAAAGCTCTCTTTAGAGCTTTGAGAACTGGCGGTAAACCGCCGAAGCATGGAGTAATTTTCCAGCATCCGGCAATTCATAAGTCGCCTAAGTGGCAGAGAGGAAAGATAGCCAGAGCTCTAGCTGCGAAATTAGCCATCGCGGCTCGCATAGACGCTTTTACGGGCGAGTACAAAGCCGACGAACTAAAGGAGCAGCTTGAGCAGAGGATCCAGGAAATAAAGACGCTTTACGCCAAACCTCCGAAAAAGGAGGTCCCACCCCCCAGGGAAAGAGGAGAAAGAGGCCGTAGAAGAAGGTCGAGGCGCTGAAGTAGCTGTATGTCTAAGCTCTATTGATGAGCACCAGTAGTGCAGCATATACTCCGCGATTTACGCGCAAAGACTGTTTCCCCTTGTTCCTAGTGGTCTCCAACATTTAAGGGACTGAGCAGCATAGTGGGCTCTAGAACTGTGAAAATTGGCTGTAAACTGGTACGCAGCGGCTCCAATAACGCGGTCAATCAGCCCACGAAATATTATTAAAGAGGGGGTTCGTGCCAGTTTAAGTTGGCTATGGCCGCGCCTGTAAATTATATCGTTCATGAGAAGTTCGAAGGTGTGTACTGGGTTAACTTTGAGGATGGAACTAAGAGGCTAGCTACAGTGAACTTAGCGCCTGGGATAAAAGTGTATGGGGAACCGCTGGTGAAGTTCGAACAGTTAGAGCTGAGGATCTGGAATCCGTACAGGAGTAAGCTCGCTGCCGCCATCCTCAAAGGCATAAAAGAGCTCCCGATACGCGAAGGTGCGCGCGTGCTTTACTTAGGCGCCGCTGCTGGAACAACTCCAAGCCATGTCTCAGATATCATAGGAAAAACCGGTATACTATATGGAGTCGAATTCGCTCCAAGGGTTATGAGAGAGTTCATAGAGAAAGTAGCTTCATACAGGAAAAACACGATCCCTATATTGGCCGATGCTAGATTTCCCCATAAATATGCGCATATAGTCACCGAAAAAGTCGATATAATATATGCCGATATAGCTCAACCCTTCCAAAGCAAAATCGTAGCTGATAACGCTGAATTCTATCTTAAAAAGGATGGCTACATAATGCAAGCGATAAAAGCTATGAGCATCGACGTCACTAAAGAACCATCGGAAACTTATAAAAGGGAAATATCACACCTTGAGGAACGCGGCTTCAATATCTTAGACGTTGTACACCTTGAGCCTTACGATACTGCTCATGCGTTTGTCCTCGCGAAGTTTGCACGCTGACGCGTTAAAAACATATAAATCCAAAGCAGAAGCACACAATTCAGGGATGTGAGGTTAGAGAGCTCCTTGAGGGCGAGAGGCTTTAAGGTCGTCAGCAACCCTAGCGGTGATTATTCATTCGATGTGCTTGCAGGCAAGCCTAGCGATGTTCTAGCTATAAAGGTTCTCGAAGATCTGCGCCACGAAAAAGCTAGGAAGTACGTCGATGATTTGCGGAGTTTGGCTCTATCACTCGACGTTGTCCCGCTCGTAGCATGTGAAGAAGGCATTCCAGAGGGTTCGCTTGTCACCTACAAGGGTGTCCCATCCTTAAGCTTGGAAACTGTAGAGAAGATTCTCAGCGGAGAAGAGAGCCCATTCATATACTTTAGCAAAGGCGGAGTATACGTTAAGATTCGCGGTGACGCCGTGAAGAAGCTAAGGAAGGAGAAGGGCATGTCCTTGGGAGATCTATCTCTTAGGCTAGGCGTTACGAGGCGAATGGTTTACGAGTACGAAGTTGGGCGCTCCGATGCTACACTCGAGGTAGCTTACAAGCTCGTGCAACTGCTTGGGGAGGAGGTGGTGGAGAAACTGAACTTCAAAAACATAGCAAAGTACTTCATGGAACAAAGCAGAGAAAGCGAACATGAAATCCAGGCTTCCCGCACAGTAAAAGACCCACTCTTAAAGTGGCTTCTGACTCGGTTAGAAGAGATGGGATTCTTCAGCAGGGTTTTAGATAAAGCTCCTTTCAACGTGGCTGCAAAAGGTCAAATTGGAGGGAGATGCAAAGTTGTGATTAAAAAGAGCGGCTCTAGCGAGGAGGATGCGCTCACCGTAGATGCAGCTAAAATCTGCGGTTCATATGCGCTTTTCATAAACGGGGAAGGGCTAAGGCTCATCGGAGAGCGCGAAGTAAGAGCGCCTTCGAGACCCGAAAACCTGGATTTGAAGGAGTTGTTCGAGAGAGCTGGCTTGCAATAGCTGTTCTATGTTCTCCCTCGATAGTGTAAAGTTAGTTGAAGTCGATGAAGGCAAAGTGAAACTCTTGGTACCGGATTTAGCGTACTACAGCGGTAACCGAGTGGAACCCGCCTGGTCACCGGTCTTCTACAACCCAGCGATGAAAGTCTCGCGCGATATTAGCGTCGCGGTAGTGGAATCTTACAGCCAGTTAGAGGGGCGCGGCTCGATCAGCATCTGCGAGCCACTTAGCGCTACCGGCGTTAGGGGGCTCCGATATGCCGCTGAAGTCCCTACGGTAAGCGAAGTTGTCCTAAACGACAGAAGCCCACTGGCGTACAAGTTAGCTTTAACTAATACCAATCGTAACGATCTTAACGGCAAGGTTAGAGTGTACAATAGAGAGGCGCGCGCCTTGCTCACCGAGCTAGCGGAGAAAGGAGCGAAATTCGATATTGTGGATGTAGATCCCTTTGGAACTCCTGCACCTTTCGTAGAATCAGCCTTGTTGACTTTAAAGCACAAGGGTCTATTAATGTTGACCGCTACGGACCTAGCCCCTCTTTTCGGCATAAAGCCCAGTTCTTGCATTAGAAAATATTTTGCAAAACCCCTGCTGAGCGAGTTCTCTAGGGAAGTTGGAGCTAGGATTCTCGCCGCGTTCGTCGCGAGGGAAGCTGCTAAGCTCGGTTTAGCGGCAAGACCTATCTACACTTTCCTCGTTCGGCACTCGTTGAGGCTTGTTGCCGTAATCGAGAGGAGTAAAAGCAAAGCCTTCAGGACACTTTCACAGATAGGCTTCGTAGTTTACTGTCCTCGTTGCCTATACAGATCTGTTGAAAAGGACGTTCTAAGGAATTTGGAGTGCCCATTATGCCGCGGGAAAACCTTAGTGGCTGGCCCTTTATGGATAGGCGATCTCTGGGACGAAAAGTATGCACAGATGATTCTGAAAAACTATAGCGAACGAAAGTATCTGAGCGCAGAAGGGCTCAGGCTAGTGAAGCTAGTGGCTCTAGAAACCGGAAAACCACCGCTCTATACCACGGTCACGAGCATAGCTAAGCTTGCTTCACTAAAAGAAGAACCCTCTCCGTTAAAGGTTGTCGAGAGAATCACCCGCTCTGGCGGCCTAGCTTCGCTGACGCATTTCGATTCGAAAGGGGTTCGAAGCAGTTTCCAACCGCAAGATGTAGCACGCCTACTCAGCGCAGATTGACGCGCGCCTTCGCTTCGGTCTTATCTTAGCATGAATACCTGGTATTACGCGCGCTATCACGCATCCCAGACTATGTTCACGACAGAGCCGGTTTTAGCCGACTCGATAGCGTGAATGATGCACTTAAGCGCTCTATAGCCATCCTCCCAGCCATTGATAGGCTTCTCTTTTCTTTGTATGCATCGCAGAAAGTGCAAGTCCTCAAGCAAGAGGGGTTCCTTGCGAATCCCTAAAAGGCTCCAGCTCTCGCGGGCTCGCGAAGTGTACGCCGAGATCAGCTCACTGTACTCTCCTTTAGACTTATGTTCGGCCAAGCCTTTCTCTAATGTTATCGTTTGAAGAATGTAATCTGCTTCTAAAATTTTACTTTCTAATTGGACAATTATATTTCTTCTTTTCAGATTTGGGGATGTTCTCCAGCTTGCTCTGAATTCTCCTAGCACCTCCTTTTCATCGAAAGAATATATAGCAACAATATCTGTTTCAAATCCATGCTTGTTCCAATAAGCTTTTGCAACAACTTGATTAGGTAAAGACTCCAACAGGTAGCACGCCACATCTATATCGTGCACTAGCAAATCGTGCGCCGCACCTAGGTTCAATGTGTAGCCGCCTGGAGGGCCTGGCCCAACTCTTTGAGCTGAAATGCTCACAACCTTCTCTGTTTCGCTTTGCAATCTGTCTTTCAATGCTGGGACTACAGGGTTGAACCTCTCTATGTGCCCAACAGCTAGCAGCCGGCCCTCGCGTTCGGCTAGCTTACCCATTACCTCAGCCTCCTCGAGGCTGGCAGCTATCGGTTTCTCAACCATCACGTCCATATGAGGCAAAAGCCGAATGGCAACGGTGTAATGGTAGACTGTTGGCACGGCAACAATGGCGGCGTCCGCGTGCGCGCTGAGGAGCTCATCGATGCCGCTAACCCATTTAGTTCCGAAAAGCTCAGCAACGTACTGGGCTCTTGCTACATTTGAATCTACGACTATTACATCCTCCAAACCTACTTCATCGTAATTCATTCTCCTTATTTCGCTCAACACTCTAACGTGGTTATATCCCCACCTACCGACTCCCACCACTGCAACTTTCATCCTAGACGTGTGAGCCTACTCGAGCACGGTAGATCAACTTAACGTGATAAAAAGAGGCTCCCCAGGCACGCGGCACGCTAATTGTCGCATACACGACCCTTGTGTACTAGAGTAAGGAGATATGCAAATGAGACTGCACGAGCATCTTGAAAAGTTGATTGAAGCCGTTCGCCCACGCTGAAAACACTCGAAGAGCTTGCTCCAAGCTCAAGGTACCGGTATGCATTTTTCGGTAGGGATTAGGGAGGGTTGTGCGCTGCGCAATACTTGTGGCCGGCATGCCAGGCAGCGGGAAATCGCTCTTTACCGAGGCTGCTAGGGGCCTAGGCATCCCTGTAATATCTATGGGCGATATAGTAAGGCTTGAAGCTACTAAACGGGGCTTGAGAACGGATGCAGAAACCATGTCTTACCTCGCAAGAAAGCTACGCGAGGAAAAAGGGCCGAGCGCAGTAGCTGAGCTGGTGCTCGAGCATGCCCCTCAAGCACCGGTAATCGCCGTAGAAGGGGTTAGGAGCCGAGACGAAGTCGCTTTTTTCAAAAAATCGTTTGAAAAGGTGATTGTTGTAGCGATCCATAGCTCGCCTCGAACGAGATTCGCCAGGTTGACGTCCAGGCGCAGGGAGGATGACCCCAAGACTTGGGAAGAATTTGTCAAGAGGGATGAAAGGGAGCTGTCAATGGGCCTGGGAGAAGTTATAGCATTAGCGGACTACATGATAGTTAACGAGGAAGAGTGTAGAGAAGCTTTCCTCCGCTCGTGTAAGGTGCAACTCGCAAAAATGCTTGAGGACATTCGCCGTTTAAACGGCTAAGGGTCGAGCAAGGTGCGTAATATGTACAAAGAAATCGCTGCAAGTCCTGTAGACCCTACATCTTCGACGACGCCGTCAGGGTGAACGGCTTGGCCCAATTCGAGTTCTTTTTTAGAAAGTCCCGGCTCGGCTCCACCAAACACCACAACTACTTTCCCTGTGCAGTTTTTCACAGCCTCTGAGATAGGTCTGGGGGCATACTTGCGCGTAAGCACGAGGAGAACGCTATCTGGCTTTAGGACTTCGACTGCATCGGGCAGGTCTGGCAAGTAGATAAACGCTTTATCGAGCTTAAGAGCGAGTTTCTGAGCCTCTGGAACCCCAGCTTGTGCCGCACTCCCGCTTGCCTTTGTCACTACGAAAACTCCGTAGCCTAAACCGTAAGCTGCCTTAGCCACCTCGACAACCCTCTGTTGAGAGTATACGTTGTGGAGGAGAGGAATAATGTTCACCTTCGAGTGGGGCATAGGCTCCTTACTCATTCGCTTTTAAATAAGATGCTCTACCTTCCTCCTGCAGCAAAAAGGCTAAACACTCAAGTGCTTTTTTACTTCGGATGCAACGGCTCGCGCTAGAGGCGGCGGCACAGCCTCTCCCACCTGATCGAACTGAACGTCTCGACCGCCTCGGAAGACGTGGTTGTCCGGAAAGCCCATCAACCTCGCTTGTTCTCGTACAGTCAGCAACCTATCTTCGAAGGGGTGGACGAATCTTGAAGATCCCATAACAGTAGGAGCCAGCCTGTAGGGATGAAGTCTCACATAGTTATAGTAAATCTTGCCTTCAGCTCCGGCGTAGCGTATGAGCGCTTCACCCCACTTTAGCTTGCTGATCCTCCTCTGCTTCTTGGGCGACAAAGGTACCAGCTCGTGGTTTGGTATATCGTGGGGGGAACTCGGGGGCGGGAGATCGCCGATTGCTTCTATCACAGTCACCTTCCTACCGCTGATAGGTGGCTTAAGCCTGATGTTCGATATGAAAAGTCTGAGCCTGTGCGATGGAGTGCCATAGTCCTCTGCACGCAGCAAGTTAAAGTACACGCTGGTGTACCCAACACGCGCGAACTCGTTTCTCAAAGCTTCCCGCAACGGCCCTTCGGCGAGCGCCGGAACATTTTCCATAACGAAAACTGAAGGCTTCAGATCTCCAACCAACCTGATATAGTGCAACACGAGCCTCCCTTGCGTGTCGTCGTACAGCCTATCGAGAGGGGCAGGTTTCCTGCGTGGGTTTGCACCGGTGAACGCCTCGCAGGGTGGGCTACCGATAACCACGTCAACCTGACCCACCATTGATAAGATGTCCTCACTGCGTAATTGTTGAATATCCTCGACAAGCACGCTTGCTTTGGGGAAGTTTTCCTTAAAACTCTCTATAGCCTGTACCATGTTGTCTACCCCAAGCACCACTTCAAAGCCTTCCGCTTCGAATCCCCGGGTAAAACCTCCCGCTCCACAGAACAGGTCTACTGCCTTCAGTAGCACTCTCACGCGCGACATTCATCCCTTAAATTCTTAGCGTGCGCTACCTAGCGCTAGTTTTTCCGTCCTTCCTCTATGTTCTTTATTGCCTCCCACCATTTCGCCAGCCTAGCTATGTGAGAGTATTTTTATCTTTTCTTTAACTTTCCGGTTATAAAATTTTACATTGGGATTACATTAAGCGGGGGTTTAAACCATCGACCCGCCTTGAAGCCTGTGGCACGCGCCGGAAACAGCGCGGTAGCGAAAGCGGTGAGGGGGCTTGAGCCCCGAGCCCCCGAGCTCGAAATCTCCCGCCCAATGGGCGCAGGCGCGCGCTCTAACCGTTAAAACAAAGAAGGGGCTGCTCCGAAGGCGAGAGCACGCAGCAACCCGTCCCCCGGGGGAGGCACCCCCATTTGGGAAATCCCCCGCGGGCACCAGCGCGCGGGGCCGAAGAGGCGGTGAAGCGCCGTAAGGCGCATAGCCCATGAGTACCCCCTAACGGGGGCGCTCGAACGCTAGGATGAAGGGCGAAATGTGGGTGCGCGCGCAATAGCACTCTATCACCTCGCTAGATGACACCCCCTCTCTCCGCCCCACCATGAGGGCAAAGTACCGGACCACCTCCACCTTTTCACGCAGAGTTTGAGATTCCGCTAAAAGAATTCATCGAGACCGACTGCTGCCGGTTGTTCAATAGCTAACTCCCCGCTGCTCACCGCTTCCTTGAGCTTTTTAGCTAGCGCGGGTCCAATGCTGGGCACCGATGCCAATTCTCTCTCGGAGGCCCTAGCTATGTCTGCCAGGCTCTTGAAGCCAAAAGTGTAAAGCGCCCTAGCCCGCACACGCCCTATACCTTTGATGCTAACGAGCTCGAGGAGCTCTGCCTTAATACCGTGCCTGATCCTTTCTCTTAGTATGGCTAACTCCTTGAACCTAGCTATTAACCCTAGAAGTTTAGAAATCTCAGCGGCCGCGTACGCCAACCACTCCGCTGTTTGAGTGAGAGAATAAAGGTCGCCAGGACCCACGTCATAACGTTCGTATATGTAATCATCTGGTTTCTCCTCAATCCAATCTAGGAGCAGAAGAGCTACTTTAAGGCTGGCAAGGAAAAGCTCATACTCGTCGGGATCTTCAGGCGGAGGTTCAATGAGCTCGCGTCCGAGATCCTCCACCGCTGCATCGAGCCATTTCCTATCCCCCTTACGCAGATAAAGTCTAGGCATATCCGGTGTGATAGCAAGCAGGTGCAAGTACGTTAAATCAGTGAACTCTCGAGGTAAGCTCAACCCTTTAACCATCAAACTTGCCGTACGGGGGTCTAGGTAAAGCTCCGAGACCCTCCGTCCCAGCGGCGTAGCTCTTATGAGCTCGTCCTTTACCTCCACGAACCCCTCTGCAACCAGCTCGTTAAGCACGCTAACGACCAGCCTCGCCAGGTACGCACTGTCGTACTGCTTTGCATAAAGTGATCGAGCTAGGGTTTCCTGCAAGTCGCCCAGAGTGTTCGACAACCCGCTAGCCACCTCCGCTAAAGTTTGACTTCTTAAGGCACGCTCCGACGAAAGTTTCGATGTGATACGCTCTGGAGAGGCTTTTACGTACTCCTCCATTAGGTACTCGACTTCGTCCAGCGTTCTTGCTATCAAGATAGCCTCTCCCACCTTGTCGTATTTCGGTCTGCCGGCTCTCCCAGCCATCTGCTTGTACTCCATCACGCTTATCTCCTCGTGCACTCCCAGTTCCACGTTGTATCTATGCCTGTCCGCAATTACAACTCTCCTAGCTGGCAAATTGACGCCTGCCGCTAGGGTAGGTGTGGCGACAACGACTTTGACCGCGTTACCCCTGAAGGCGTCTTCCACAAGTTTGCGGGTGAAGTTGCTCAAGCCAGCGTGATGAAAAGCGACACCTTTAGACAAGAGCACAGCAAGCTTCTCATTAATGAGGTTCCGCTCGCGAGTAAGCAGTTGATCACACACGGCTTTTAGCCGAGCCCGCTCGCCCCGCCCTAAAACTCGTTCGGTGAGAGCTGCGAAACGAGTCGCAACGTTTACCGCAGATCTCCTCCTAAACGTGAACACAAGAACCTGACCTCCTTCGCTCAAAGTGTCGCTTACAAGATCCAGAAGGGGGTCGTCGTACTCTCTCTCTACATCCCTAGAAGTGCCATCAGCGAACTCAATGACGCCATCGTAGTACACTCCCTCTTTCAAAACTACCGGGCGCCAGTTGCACGATAGAGGCTCCGCGTCCAACCATTCTGCGATCTCATCTAGGTTTCTTATTGTGGCGCTTAAACCGAGTATCTGGGATTCAGGCAAAATCCTCTTCAAGCGAGAAAGCAGCAGCTCCAGTGTAGGGCCTCTACTAGCTTCTCCTACCATGTGTATCTCATCGGCCACGATTAGAACGACTTTGCTCAGCCAGCTCGCCCCATGCCTAATCAAGCTGTCCGCCTTCTCGTTAGTAGTCACAATAATATCGTACTTTTCCAACCACTCATCGCTCGAGTCGTAGTCGCCCACGCTCAACGCTACTTTGTATCCGAGCTCCCCGAAAAAATCGGAGAGTTCCTCGTACTTCTCAGATGCGAGCGAGCGCAACGGCGTCAGGTAGAGCACTTTGCCTCTTTTACGGTCCAACATAGCAGCAGCCGCGAGTACGGCGATCAGCGTCTTCCCAGAAGCTGTTGGTGCCATGACCACTAAATTTGCGCCATCAAGAAGCCCAGCACGGACAGCCATCTCCTGAGGTGGATAAAGTTCGCTGATTCCCCGTCTCAGCAAAGCCTGTTTCACACCATCCGGAAGAGGTAGCTCCTCGACCCGCATCGTGGTTACCGCGTACGCAGCAACAGTATGTAACCTGGCTTCGGCTCTATTATCTCTCCGCTGTCGTAAAGTCGCTCGAGAACCTTCCTGACGAACTGCTCGTCCAGGCCTTTTTCCACAGCTTTGCCGATGAATTCATCGCGTTTAATAGCTTCACCCCCACTTTCCTCGATCATTTTTCTCAATAAATCCACCACGATCAAAATCTTGTCTCTCTGCGATTTCGGCTGTCCAGTCATTACTATGTCGATGTCTATGCTCTTCGTCTCGACATCGTAACCGACGCTCTTAAGGAAGTGCATCATCAGCTCGATGGCGGCTTCGGCATCCTCCGCTGTTACAATGTCGCTAAGTGTCATCTTTGCGTGAGCTTCCGCCAGTCTGATCAGGGCTTCTAACTGCCTAGGTGTGATCGCTATCGGAGAATCAGCTCCTTGGCTCCTTGACCTCATTTCTACGTAAAAGTTTACAAGCTTGTTTTTGGCCTCGTCCGTCAACTTAGGTTTTACGTACTTTCTAGCGTAAGCGATGTACTTCTTGAGAAGTTCGCGTGGTATCACGTGCTCTAAGGATTCCGGATAGTACTGGCGGTGGAAGTCTACCACATACTCTGCCAAGGCCCTATCCCTCTCAACATTAGGGACGTCCGTTATAACGAAGATCAAATCGAAGCGAGAAAGTATCGTGGGAGGCAAATCTATGTTTTCGGTAACCGGTCTACCATGCAGGTAGCGTCCAAAAGCTGGGTTGGCAGCCGCCAGCACAGACGCTCTCGCATTGAGCGTGGCCACTATACCGGCTTTTGCTATGCTCACAGTTTGCTGCTCCATAGCTTCGTGTATGCTGACCCTATCCTTAGGGTCCATTTTATCGAACTCGTCAATGCAGTTGTGAACAACTATACCTTCAGCAATAAAGTTGTGAGCACCAGGTACGTATAGGTCGTACACGTAACCTTCGTACTCCTCTTCCCTGACGGAGGTAATCATAGCTCTGACTGCGCCATTTTCGCCCACCGCAACAACTGATCTACCGATAGAGAGGGTTTCAGCCTCCACCCACTTCCAACTCTCGGCATCGAGAATGAGATGATCTGGCGTTACCAGCAAGGAGCGCCCGTTCTCGAGACGCATCTCGAGTAGCTTCCCTTCCCACCACTTCCTTCTAGCAACAGCTGCTTTATCGAGCCCTATTCTACCGCCGCTGAAGCTAGCTACCTCGACTTCGTCCAGCAAGCTTATTTCAACTAGGTCTCCTTTGGATACCGCCTCAAACGCTGTTCCACGATTGAATAGTTTCTCTATCTCTACCTCGCCCTCACGAACACTTACCAGCGACGCTGGGTGTAGGCAAGCGATGCCTCCATCAGCTAAAACCAAAGCGCCCGCCTCCAGGAAGAAGTCGCCGCTGGATTTTTCCCGTATAACAGCCGCTGTAAGCCCGGCCGCTGTCGATCCCTTACCGCTAGTGTACACCCCCCTCGGGGCTATTGAAGCGACGTACCTCAGCATTTGCGATTTAGCGGTGCCGGGATCACCTATCAAAAGAATGTGTATATCGCCTCTAACCCTTACTCCGTCGGGGTGCAGCTTAGGAACACCGCCGAACAGGAGAAGAGCAATGGCTTTCTTTATCTCCTTATAGCCGTATATTGAGGGGGCTATAGAGCTGATAAGCAGCTCCCTAGCATCTGGCCGTCTCGATAGCTCGAGGATTTTCTTCTCGTCTTCTGGTGTTATTTCTACATCAAGAGATTCTTTTGAGGCTACTTCTATATTGTTTGCCTCCAAAAACATCTGGAATATCGGAGGTTGACCTTTAACGGACCTTTCAGGCGCGACAGTCAACACACCCGTTACAATGGCTCTGTCGCCGGGGCGAACAACGTCGACAAGATCGTAGGTGGCAACTACCTCGATGGAACGAGGAAGCTGGCCCGATGGTAGCTCCTCCGGTCTTTCCTGGAGCACGAATTTCTGCCAGTCCACGAACTTCGACTTCTCTAGCAGGAGCTCGAAGTCGCCCCTCCGCCGCTTATCCCCTTCACCACCGCACCCTGGACAGTAGCTAGGCTTTTCGAGTCCTTCACCCTTCTGGGGCACTGCTATTTCCTCTCCGCACTCTTTGCACTTGAAGACCGCCTCTTTAAGTAGCTGTTTGACTGGGGATATCTTAGTTACTATCCCTTCAATAGCTATAAGTTTACCTAAATGTGTTGCTCTTATCCGTCTCACAGGCACCTTTAAGCTATCAGGGAGTTTTCTAATCCTAACAAAGAACTCGGTAAATCTTGAAGCATATTCAGCATTTTCGATTTTCATTACATCTTTCAGCGCATCGGACGCTACCTTTATAACTAAATTAGGTTCTTCTATAATTTTTTCAGCCAATATTGTATCGAAAAGTAGGATATCATCGAAGTCTACTACAAGTGAGACGCTACCCTCTAAAGCCATTCTGGCTATGCGTTGTCTATATTTGTATTCACCTTTTTCATCTTTAAATGATCTAAAAAATTCGGTAAACCTCTCCGAAAGGTTTACTACTTCAACCGCTTCAGCTCGCTCGAGCAAGGGGATCACCCCGCTCCACGAACTCTACCATAGAAGAGTACCACATCTTGACATTCCTGCACAAAGAAGCGTAAAGCGCTCGCTCTTCGAGAGTGAGCTTCTCGGAAAAATCCCTACTCAGTTCAGGGTTCGCTGTCACCGCCTTCAGAACCTTTTGAAGACGCAATCTGATTATATCCAAAAGCGTAGCCTTAGCCGAGCTTATCGCTCTATCATCTCCACCCTTTAGCTCCATCTGCATTATAGCCAGGCGGGCTTTCACGTAAAAATCCTCGTCGAGCTTCTGGATCTCGTTTGGATCTCTACTTTCTATCCATCGAACTTTATTCATATCTCGAAGCGACGGCAATCTCTCTGGATCTATGTCTACAACACCCCGTTCTATAAGAGGTAGAGCTTCGCTCAGCGACAGCTCGAGCTTAGCTCCTTTCTTTAATACGAGCTCGCCCGACGCCCCTCTCACCACCGTTTTCATGTCCTGCACTACCACAACGGGGACTTGAATGCTCAATGGCAGGAGGGTTTTAGTGAGTTCAATAGCTACCATCACTATCAACGTGCAAACAACCCTAGTAGTGAAGAAATCTTTTACCCAGATAGTACAACGAAAGTTTTCTCCTAGCGATACCGATGTAGTACAAGCTGACGGAGATTACTTGGCCGTGATCTTCCTGGCTTCGCGCTCGGTTTCCCTAAGAAGCACTATGTCTCCCAACCTAACCGGACCTTTCACGTTCCTTGTGAGCACTCTACCTTTATCGGGACCTTCGAGCACTCTAACACGTACTTGCGTTACTTCACCCGTTACTCCTGTTCTACCAACTACCTGGATCACTTCAGCTGGTGTAGCATCGCTCCACTTATCGGCTGGTTCGCTCCACTTTTGCTTCGAACTCACGCAAAAGCCACCGCAACAACCTTTTTCAACGTTACGCTCCGGCTTGACAGCGTTCACTACATCCTTCCCCACCTAACTCTCTTACACCTAGATCTTAGACAAGAGCTAAAGCCGAACCGGAGCTCTCCATTCTCTGATTTTGAGACTAAAATAATAAAAACTAATTATTTTATCGTCCTATCTATTTGCTTATCCCTGCTTTAGCTTTAATTTCGTTGACTTCCTTTATTATTTCTTCGACCAAGCTAGCCGCATCTCCCGGTTCTATTATGCAAGCTGACGCAGCAGCAACCTCCAGCCCGCACGATTTGCCTAAGCGCGCTTTTGAAGGTACGTAGACGTAAGGTACGCCCTTTTCCTCGCAAAGAAGCGGTAAGTGTGCAACTATTTCCGGTGGATCCACGTCTTCCGCTATTAGAACCAGCTTTGCCATCCCTCTTTCTACAGCTTTTGTTGTTTCGTTTGTGCCCTTCTTTATCTTTCCGGTATCTTTCGCTTTGCTTATGGCTTCGTAGGCTTTCTCAGCCAACTCGGCAGATACCGTGAACCTAACATAAAACGGCTTCTCGCTGGACATGTCGCTCACCCATCATCGCCCATTTGCAAGGTGGGAGAGTTTGCAGGCTTTATAAACACACCGCCGCGTTGACCGGCACTATTGCTACAAAGGGCTTATCGCGCAATCCACAGGGTTCGCGTAAGAATGTTATCGTAACTTTAGGTTCTCAGCTTACGTATCGAATAATGCGTTGAGGCTAGAACTAAAAAATACCGAGGAGAGATCCAGTTGGTGCTTCGAGTTGGACGTCCATGAAGGAGATTTTGTGATGCTTTACTTTAACGAACGGCGCTGGTACGTGATAAAAGCCCGAAAAGGCGCGAGATATAGTTTCAACGAGGGCATCGTTTCCGCGGACGACATTTTGGGCAAGACGTATGGTGAAACCCTAAAAACGCACCTAGGGATCGAGTTTAAACTCACAAAACCTACAATTTATGATATAATATACAATTCTTTCAAACGTCGAACCCAAGTTGTATATCCCAAGGACGCCGCGTTGATAATCCTCAAATCGGGGATAGGCCCTGGCTCGCGCGTTGTAGAGGCTGGTACCGGTTCTGGTTTCTTAACAGCAATATTAGCCTATATGGTGAGACCGAATGGAGTTGTTTACACATATGAAACGAGAAGAGAATTCTTAGAGTTAGCTAAAGCTAACCTTGCAATGATAGGAATGGACAGATTCGTTGTCTTCAAGAACAAAGACGTGAAAGAGGGCATAGATGAGCTGGGTGTGGACGCGGTGGTTCTCGACATGGCCGACCCTTGGGATGTTGCCCAGCATGCGTTCGCTTCCCTTCGCAGCGGGGGCCTCCTAGCGTGCTTCGTACCTACAGTAAACCAACTGGAAAAAACAGCTGAAAAGGTTAGAGAAATAGGTTTCGTGCTGGTGGAAGCCGAAGAGTTGCTATCAAGGAAGTACAAAATCTCCCGAGGAGAAACGCGCCCAGAAATGAGGATGGTCGGTCATACCGGGTATTTGATTTTCGCTCGAAAGCCGTGAGCGTAAGGATATGGGAGGAGATAATCTTAAAAGAGAGCTATGGATCTCAGCGTTTCAATGCAGAAGACCCTAGAAACCCTTATTAAAGGTATAAGCGAGCACAGAATTTACAGTTCTACTGACACCACCTTTGCCGTAATGGACGCTATAGTTGAGTGTTTTAAAGAGGCAGAAGACTTGCGGGAAGCGGCGCACTCTGTATTAATGCTAGTCGAAAGCATAGCTAACAGTAGGCCCACGTCCGTGATGTCGCTTCACGTTGCTAGACGTTTAGTGGAAAAAGCGGAGGCCCTCGCTAGAGCCCGTACGCCTAAAGAGAGCGTAGCGGAAAAGCTCGCAATGGAAGCGGCTGCTCTGAAAAAAGAGATCGAAAACTCCGTAACAATCGCGGCGGCTTTAGGTGCCAAGCGTGTGAGAGACGGAAGCACGATTATGACGTGTTCCTATAGCAAGTCCGTGATGGCTTTGTTTAACAGGCTCAAGAGCGAGGGTAAGCGGGTTCGAGTATTCGTCGCGGAGTCTAGGCCTGGAGGCGAAGGGGTTGTTACCGCTCAGGAGCTGAGCGATAAGGGGTTCGAGACGGAGCTTATAGTGGATTCGGCTGCTAGGTTCTTCATGAAAGACACAAACATAGTCGTGGTGGGAGCCGAGGCGATAGCGGCGAACGGAGCTGTGATCAACAAAGTAGGTACATCGCTCATAGCGCTAGCAGCCTACGAGGCCCGTGTAAGAACGTTCGTTATCGCCACAACCCACAAATTCAGTACCGAAACGGTTTTCGGGGAGCTTGTGAAACTGCCGGTGGTCGAAGGGACAGCCTTGCTGCCCGGTTTGGAGCAGATGAAAAACGTGGTAGCCAAGTGCCCGCTTTTCGATGTAACCCCACCGCGTTATATCGACGCAATAGTGACCGAAAAGGGCGTTGTTGCTCCAGAGGCAGTACTGCTACTGGTTAGGGAGATCTATGGTTGGCCCGCCGCGTCCGGGGACGCGGTAGCTTCGGCTAAGAGGCTGGTTGAGGTGGTTAGTGGTGGAGGTCCCGCGTGAGGTTTACAGAATCGCGTTCTTGATAAAGAGCATGAGGGTTCGAGGGGCAGGTAGAATAGCGCGGACTGCTGCTTACGCCATGAAACTCGCAGCCCAAAGGTACAAAGGTGGCGACCCTAGGGATTTCGAAGAGTATATGAAAAATGTGGCTGATCTCATCGGTTCTACTAGACCAACTGCTGTTTCCTTGCACAACGCTTTAAGGTACGTTTTGAACAGAGTGAAGGGCGCTAAAAGCCTCGAAGAGGCCGTGTCGGCGGCTGTGAGCGCGGCGGATTCTTTCATCGCTGCTTCACTCGGCGCTGTGAAGCGCATAGGCGATATAGGCTCTAAGCTGATTGAGGAAGACGACGTGGTGCTAACCCACTGTAACAGCTCAGCTGCTTTATCCGTCTTGAAAACCGCTTTTAGATCTGGTAAGAGATTTCAAGTCTACGCTACGGAAACTAGGCCGAAGTTCCAAGGACTCTTAAGCTACCGTGAACTGGCTGAAAGCGGTATTCCAGTGACGTTAATCCCAGACTCGGCCGTAAGGTTTGTTATGAGAGAAGTCGACAAAGTCGTGGTGGGAGCTGACACCGTGACGGCGAACGGAGCTGTGATCAACAAAGTAGGTACATCGCTCATAGCGCTAGCAGCCTACGAGGCCCGTGTGAGGTTTTACGTGGCCACAGAAACCTACAAGTTCAGCCCTTCAACAATTCTGGGCGAGCTAGTAACGATAGAGGAAAGGGAACCCGAGGAGGTTGTACCCCACGATCTCCTAGCGCGCCACCCCAACCTCAGAGTCCGCAACCCAGCTTTCGACGTGACACCACCTGAGTACATCGACGCCATAATCACGGAGCGCGGCGTCATACCACCTAAGGCTGCCGCAATGGTGCTCCTCGAGGATTATGGTGCAACGCTTGCTGAAGAACTCACCCTTATACCTCTCGACATAGAGGATGTTGTCGTGGAGGCATAATCCCGACCTAATCAGCGGAAGCGCTGGGCGAGGGTGAACGCTTCCTTTCAGCTATGCATTCAGCTGTCACGCGCATTAAAGTGCGGAAGATTTTGTTGGCGCCCCGGCCGGGAATTCCACCCGGCCACCCCACAAGCGTGGATGACCGAGTTTTGAACCCGGGTTCTCCGGCTCGACAGGCCGGCATACTAGGCCAGACTATACGACCGGGGCTAGACGGAGGTTAAACAGGGGGTTAAAGGTTTTACGCGCGCCCTGAACGCAATGTCCTCGTAGGTAGCCAGGTTCTTCAGGGCTCGACTCGTCCCTTGCAGGGTTCCCTGCATTCCCGCGCCCCTCAGGGAATCGCTTCTTATCGGCTCTACAAGTATCAGCACGCTTACCCCCTGCTGGCACGCCTCTCTCGCCAGCCTGCGTACTTTTGCCGCTAGCTTAAGGGTGAAGTCGCCATTCAAGCGCCGCTCTTTCCTTCTCGCAGCTTCGGCGAACTCCCTCGCCCTCTCTATCGTCAGCGTCTTCAACACTTCCAGGTGGAGGATTTTTACAAGCTACTGCCTCACCTCCTCGCTTGGCTTACGGCGTAGCTCTGCAGCAGGCTTGCAACTTCCCTCCTGTAACCGTGGTACAGCGGCCTCAGCTTCTCGAAGCCCGCTAGAATTCGCTCTCTGCTAGGGGCTGCCTGAAGAACCGGAGGCGGAGAGGGCGAGAGGAAAAAGAGTCGCTTCGGTGCTCGGCAGCGGAAAACACACCAACCGGAGCTGACCGCTTTCCTCAGTTGTGCGAATGGCTAGCGCGTGGTTTTACGGGGAGAGCCCTGCTTTCTCAAATTCTGCATTTAACAGTTTCGACATCGGCCTCGTAACGCTCTTCTTAGCGCACTCTTTTAGAAATCTTTGCTCGGTCTCTTCGTACCTAGCGGGTATAATGCTGTCTAACTAGAAAGCGCGTGCTGGCGCGCTTTACCTGCTCCGAGAAAACGCCGCTTGAGCCGATCCTTTTTTACCGTACATCGAAGTCCACTTGAGTTTTGTAGGATCACGATGCAGCTTTAATGCATTCTTGAAACACTTGCTCGAGCAGAACCTCAAAATACTGCCATCGTTTTTTACATACCACACTCCCGTGCCAGGCTGAATCTCTCTACCGCAAAAGTTGCAATTGTATACTCTGACCATCTCCACCTCCTGCAGGGTGCTCAGCGTGGCATTATAAAGCTTCGCGATGGTTTTCAGCTTTACACGCGCTCTTGAGACTCCACCGAGGTCGTCTCTGCTGAAGTTCCCGGCACCTTTTTAATTGCTTCCAATGAGTAAACTTTTGCCACCGAGCGCAACTCCTCTGCAACGCGCCTGCTCTGGGTAGTCAAGATCACTTGAAAAGCGGAACTGAAGTCTTCCGCTAAAAACCGGGCCAGCGCAAGCTTGGTTTCTTCGTCAACGTTGGGTGCCGCATCGTCTAGAATCAACACGTTTAGGTTCCTCGGCTTGAGTTGCCTAAGTGCGAGTAAGATGGAGAGAGCCATTATACTTCGCTGTCCATCGCTCAGCCTAGTGAAAGCTGACACATAGCTACCGTCAAGCTTCCTCCGCACACGGAAAACATAGTGTCCACGTCTTCCACGCGACCCCGTGCTCTGAACTTCTATATCCACCGCATTGTACTCACCGCTAGTTTCTAACCTAGCAAAAATTCGTGAAGCTGCTTCTGATAAACGTCTGGTGAATTTCTGCCGCAAGCTCACGTGGGCGTCGAGGAGTGCTGCCCTGACCGCCATCAAACTCCTGTAAAGGTTGGATACTTTCTCTTCTCTTGTTTTTATATTTTTTAAATTTTCGATATTTACTTCTAATCTATATATTTCCTCAGATAACTGTCTTTCCATATTCTCAAGCTCGCTTAACCTTCCTTTAATATTTGAGATCTTGCGATCGAGATCGTTGATCTCATTTGTAACTCGTGAAAGCTTGGACTCATCGTATCCTAGCTCTCTTATTTCGGCCTCTATTTTCTTCAGCTTCTCTTGAAGTTCAGTATAGCGCAGTCTCTTATAGTAGCTATCGAGCTGCTCGTAAGCCCTTAAAAGCCCTGTGACGCGCCGCTTCGCTTCGCGAAGACGTTCTTCCAGTTCTTCCGCGCTCGCTCTTAGCTCGTGAAGTTCTTCCAATCTCTCGTCTAAAGCACTAGATAGACTATACTTCCGGCTTTCGTAATCATCTAGCAGCCGAAGTTCTGGTTCCAGCCTCCTCAGCTTGCGCTCAACCTCCCTTAAATCGTATAGCGTTCGTTCTAGCTTTTCCCTCTTCAATCTTATAGCTTCTACCGGTTCGACCTTAGGCAACGCCTCGGCATCGGTTATCGCACTGCCGCAAACAGGACATATAGCTGTCCCCTGATCCATTATCTGGCGAAGCATAGATTCTTGTAGATCGCGTGCGCAACGCATTCTACTCTCTTCCGACTGCAATGCTTTCATTTCGACTTCGATTTGAGCTATTCTTTTTGCTACGTTTGCGGAATCCCCGAACTTGCTCACAAGCATATCATATTCTGATTTGGACTGTTCCAACTCATCTATTTTAGATTCAAGTTCTACTAGTTCATCTTCCAAATCATTTATATAATTTTCTAACCTTTTTATTTCATTATTAATATCCTTTATTTCATATTCCATTTTTATTGTATAGTTTTTCATCTTATCCATAAGTTCTTTCGACGCCTTCAAGAGTTCGCTTAGGTTCGCCGAGTCTAATCCTTTTAAAAATTCAGCTTCCCGTACCATGTAGAAAAATTCCAATGCCTCGGAAACTTCTTTTTTGAATTTTTCTGCGTACTCTCTCACGTAGTTTTCGTCAAGAGCCGGCATTCTAGCTAGCTTTTCATCTCCTAAGCTTTGCAAAAACGCTTGCAGCCTGCCTCTCTCTTCTATTAACGCGCTCGCCTCTCTGGCACGAGCCTGCAGTGAGGCACGCTCTTCATCAAGGAGCTTTCTCCTAGCCTCGAGCTGCTCGAGCTCGCTAACAAGCGCGTCCCTTTCAACCACCACCTGGCGGTACCTTGTTTTGAGCTCCTCGTATCTGCTTAGCAGGCTATCCCCGCCAAGTTTCGCGAGCTCGTCGCGCAACGCTTTCAGGTACCCTTTCAACTCTTTACCGCTCAGCTCTCTGTACAGCCTCCTCACGTCGGTCAGCCCCAACAGCCCGTCTAAGATCCTGTCCCTCAAACTCGAAGAAGCATGAACCAGAGCTTGAAGCTCTTGATACCCCACAGCGATTTCCCAGTTGAAATCCTCCTGGAGAAGCGCTAGCTTAGACTGTATGTACTGCTCTGCTAAATCGTCGTAGAGTTCGCTCGTGCCTGAAACAACTTTAAGTCTGCTTGCATCACTTTTAGTAAGCACTCTCTCTACCAGGAACCCATCTCTCCCATCATCCAAAACGACAGCCACTCTAGCTTTCTCGCAAAAGTCGTTTACGAGATCTTCTTTCCGCATTAAACGAGCGTTGACTTCTCGAGTTTCACCGAACAATGCGAACTCAAGAGCTCTCACGATCGATGTTTTACCGGCACCCGCGGGGCCGTAGATAACTGTCAACCTATCGTCGAACTCTATAGACAGTTTACCGGGAAAGGCTCTGAACCCTTCAACCTCTAATCTCTTGATCTTTAGCTCCATTGCTTGTCGCCTCTTCGACGAGGAGCTTCAGCTCCTCTCTCACACCTCTTACACCCCGCTCTCTGTAAGCTTTGAGAAGCTTTTCCGCCAACTTGAGAGCTTCAGGGCGTTCCTTTAGGAGCTCTTTCAAAAGTTCTTCAAGGTCGCTGAAAAACGAGAAGTCGTGCATAGAACCGCTCGACATCACGATACCCGAGCAGCTCTCAGCTCAAACCTTATTAATCTCCCTCCTTCTTCGCTCCAAAACCTCCTATAATACCGAGCCATGGGTTACCCTTTATGAAATCTACCGCAAGCACGTAATCAATGTTTTTCTCATTTTCTTTTGCTTCGCTATGTACAACATCTTCGAGCGCTGTTGCTGAGACATTGGCGTCGCTCTTCCTATCCGAGCTCGCAGCGAGCGCGTCGCTGCGTTTCTTAACCTCTTCAATCAATTCCTTCAGCTCCTTTACGACCTTCACTAACTGATCGACTTCTAGATACTCATCGCCTACGCTGCGAGAGGAACCACCCTCTTGAAGGGTGTGTCGCGTCGATGTAGCAACCACTTTTTTGAGAGGAGTAGCTGGTATTGCGATCTCAACAGAGGAGCCGCTAACCCTTAGGAGCCCAATTCCGCTTTCCCTGAACTCGTAGGGGGGTGGTAGCCTTCCGAAGCTGATTTCTTCGACAGCGATGTAGAGCTCTTCGCAAGGTCTGTCTCTTAGCAATCTGTAGATCTCGCTTCTGATAAACCTCCTATCTCTAACCGAACTCCGCGAGAACTTCACTAATCTAACTCCTATTCTGTGCTCGCCTTTTCTGAACGCTACGTCGACGCCTTCGGGAGGCTCTATCTCGGTGTACCCCAGTTCTGCGTAATACCTTCTCACGGCATCAGCGAGTGGGCTTTCTGTTAGTAGTGAACTCCTCTCTTGAACCATCCTTCTCCCCTCTTTTCATTCCAAAGGTAGTTTTCCGGTAAAGCTAGACTCCACACAACGCAGCCTTTCCAAACAGAGAACTGGGGATCCTGGGTTAACCGCACTTCCACGTTTACGCCGCTTCCCAGCCTTTTGCCGAGTAGATGCTTGACTTTAAGCGGTGCGCTTGCAGCTACGTCTTTCAGGTTTTCTGGGACTTTCCACTGGAAGTTACCTCCGCTGAGTATTATCCTGTTAAGCAATGCGTCATGTAGGGTTGTAGGAGTTTTCCTGATGGAGCGCAGTAGAGCCTCCTCAAGCGGCAAAGTCCCTTCTACAGTCTCTTCTCCAAGTCTCGCGTCCCGTATGCTGAGCACACCCTTTTTCCTGAAACTTTCGAACAGCTCATGTGCTGGGTTGAAAACAACCTCGCCGATGAGGAACCTATACCATCCTTTATCTTCCAAGTCTATCTCGGTTAACGTGGATAACCTAACTTTGCATCTAAACCTTTCGGGATTTTCCTTAGCTTTTTTCAATGCTTCACTCAGATCGAGAGGGATTAAGCCGGCTTCCTCCTTGAACCTTCTTACGGCCATCTCGTCGCTAGCTAGGTCGCCGTACCCCAAATCTTTGAGCACCTCTGCCGCTATAGCGTCAGCCTCCGCTCCTCCCCTATACAAGGCTACAACAGCTTCCCTAATAGGGTATGTGTGTATGGGTGTTATCTGCGTGTTCCCGTGCCCCGACTCGACAACCACACACGAGATTTCTTTTTCAGCTATAGCAACGGCTAGAGGCTGAGGTATCACGGTGAACGCTTTCACCAAACCCAACTCTCGATCAATCTTCGCGTGAATCTTGAGAAGCTCTTCGCGCATGTATTCCGGCGCGATTGCGGAAAGCGCCGCTGTAACGTAAAAGCCGTCAAACGAATCTTTACTCTCTTTTAACCCTTTAAACTGATCGAAACCTCGCCTCGACAACTCTGCTAGCACTTGCCAAGCCCTCTCGTCATCCCGCCTAACTTCACCGTCTGTGAGAGGGTACACTACGCTTCTCGCAAGAGCGCTCCTAGCTCCGAGAAACCTCTTAACATCCTCTCCAACAACCAATTGTTTCTCTATCCCAAACATTTTCAATAGGTGACTCTCCTCAAGGAAAAGTCCTACACTCTCGACAACCCTTGGTCTTTGCTCCACTAATGGTCCGTACTTGAAATATCTTGTACCGTAATCCTCACCGTAAGCTGCAAGCGCTCTTCGCGGGTCGAGAGCCGCTCCTCCCATGATACCCCTCAAGTACTGGCGCACCAAACGTCTATATAAAGTGAATCGTGTGTTAGATGCTTGAAAGTATTAGAAACCCCCGCTAACAATGAATCGCAGTTGCGCCAATCGATCCATAACCTCTATGTACTCTCTTTCTATTTTAACCTTCTGCGCGTTAAATTCTTCTTCGCTTATCTCCCCCCGCTCCCTCTTCTTAATAAGCTCCTCCAACTCTTTCACAAGCTCCTTTTGTCTCTTCTCGAGCGCTTTTAACGCGTCTTTAGGATCCTTGTAGTCACGGAGTGAAACGCCCATCAAGCACCCGCGTTCTTGAGTGATTAATAAACGTGTCCCTAGGTTGATCTGGATAACTCACAACGTAGACAGCGTGAGTTTAGGCGCCCATCCTTAAAACGTGGTGCCGGACATATGTGGAAACTGTTAAAAGCTTCTTTTCGAGGCATTCATACAATGCCGAACCTCTATATAGCGGTTAAGCGGTTGAATGGCACAACACTCATTGAAGCAGAAATATGCAGAGACTGGGCTCCACTAAACTACGAGATACTTTCAGCGATACTCCCAGCCAAAGCACGAGCGTACACGCTGGACTCCTATGCTGTTTACTTCACGCTGGGCGTGCGCGTCTTGTTAGAGGACCTGTACGTATCCGCTAAGCCCGGTGACGTGCTTGTAATACCGTACACGAACAGCATCGCGGTTGTTCTAAACGATGTAGAAAAACTCCGCTTTAAATCGACACTTGTTGGGAAAGCTTACGGCAATCTGGAAGCTCTGAAAACCGTGCGCAAAGGAGAGCCCGTCATCGTGGATAGGATAGCGAGAATTAGCGCACAGGTGAGGTAATGTGGTGGAGGAAAAGGCTTTGGGAGTTAAGCTAGTCAGCATCGCGGACCTAGCTAGGCTCGCCTCGAGCATGGTAAGCATGGGCGGTAGCGTGTACATTGTACACTTCGTCCACGCAGGCAAGCACTACTACGGCCTGTTGGCTACATTCCGAGACTACTACAAGTACTACGGCGTGCCTCTGCTCTACTATGTTGAGACGCTGGAGCCACTAAAAGGCAAGTACATAGCAGTCAAGATGGATGAGAGCGGAGAAAAGGTGGAAAGCATCGATGGTGTAAGGGCCGGCTGGATATGCATCCCTATAGTAAATCTCGAGCGTAAACCGGACTTTGTAGAGGTGGCTTGAACGTGAACCTACCCGCCGTGGAAACTGCTGCGTTAGCAAACTCTCTGCTCTGCCTACTGCTAACAATCGCGATTGCTATAGCGCTGAAAGGAAGCGGACTGAAAAGGCAGCTAAGAGCTCTCCGTATCTTAACCAGCTACGCTACTGTGACTCTCTTGTTGAACATATACCTCCTAGGTGTAGTGGGCGGCAACCTGAGTAAAATCTCGCTGGCACTCTCTGCAGCCGCTGTCATCGCGTTGTGGATTGCGGTTTACCTCCTTTGGGCTAAAGGAGAATAATTGAGGGAAGTTTGATACAAAATATAAAAAGATGCGTTATTACGCTATGCTTCCCTACTTTCGTTCGAGGACGATTTCTATAGTGGAGACAAGCCGCTCTTTGCCAGGTTCACCGACTTTTTCGCTACCTATCTTGATCGCCGAGATGTCGACCTGACCTTGGAGGAAGCGTGTCCTGACTATCTCGGCAGCGTCTACAGCCTTAGAGATGGCTCTCCCTCTTGCTTTCAGAGAGACGCGTTTAGCTCCTTGATTGAACTGGATAACGGTTGCTAGCACGTAGTTCATTACAGGCTTCTGCCCTATCAATATGCTGCTTTCTGTTGCCATTCTTGCGCACCTCTATGCTTCGGTCGCTACCCTTAGCTGGTGACCCCTTTTATCTTTTACCCCCACTATTTCAGTTTGACATTCCCCATCTTGGAAAAGAAGAAAAACCAAAAAATATAAAAATTATTATTCTACTTTTATCTTAACACCCGAAGGTTTCTTGGATTTCTCCTCCTTCTCTATTGTTACTGTTAGCACACCATTCTTGTAGCTCGCCTTTGCGGTGTCCGGGCGTACTCTAGCTGGCAGTTTGACCACCTTGAAGTACTTGCGTTCGCCTCTCTCAGCCGATATCCTGATTTCGCTTTCCGTTGCTTCTATGTTTATATCCTCCTTCTCCACGCCGGGCAAATCGGCAATTATCTTAATAGTCTCCTCTTCTTCTATGATGTCCACAAATGGTTCGATGGCCTCGGAGATGCGGGGCTTCGCCCCGAAGCCTGGCCTGATGTTGCCCCACTCCCTAATACGAGGAACCCCATCGGGACCTATTGTGACGGAGAACCCATAGTAGTAGGGCCCTATCACTTTCCTCCTACCGCCTTCGAAACCTTCAAGGCTCTCTCTCATCAGTTCGTCAAATAGCTTGTCGAACTCTTCAAACAAGCGTCTCGTGCGCCTTAGCCATTCGTCAAACTCGTACATATCCGCTCGCTTGCAGCTCCGGGAGCCAGCCTATAAAGTCTTCGCGAAAACCACGCCGAACTCTACTGGAAGGGTTGAGGAGGGGGATACACATAAAAAGCTATAGCTGCATCCTGATTTCGTCATGAGCGAAGGAGAAAGCGTGAGATTCAGAGCAGTTGTGACGAACATATCCATTGTCGATACCCCTTGGGGTGAGCGCGTGGTGAAAGTTGATTTGACGGAAGAGAGAGAAACACCTAGCGCTGTGATAATGCCGGCAGAGCAGTCCGAGCTCGCACGGGAAATAGCGCCCGTTCTCTCGCAAATCATGAGAACTATACCCTTTTTCGGTATGGGAGGTAAGGCCAGGTTGCCAAGGCTCTCTCTATACTTAACTGAGGAAGAATGGGACAGGTTGATCTCACGCCCCACGATAGGCGATGTTATGGAAGTTGAGGTCGCTAAGTCTTCGCTCAAGCTACGAAAGGAGAGTTAAACGGCTAGCGCAACTCGAGATAACGCAAAGGGATGTCTTGGTACTTGCCACCGGGTGTCCATCTCCGTATTATCATGGGTAATAGCTTATAGCGCAACTCGACAGCAGCGATCTCAACAGGGTCCTTCAGTCCCATATCCTTAACGGGTATCAGCGGCGGAGCACCCAACGATAGCTGAAGAGCTCGAGCGCCTATAATCCTAGCTTTTTCGTAGCGCGTTAACCAGGGAGGTCCGATTTTAATTGTAAACTCTGCTGACACAGCGAAAGCCGGAAAAGAAAGGTATAAAAATCTGATTGCGACCTTCTAGTCGAAGCTCGGCTTACCGCCTTCCTCCTCTTCTTCTTTCTTCTCTTCTTTCTCTCCCTTCTTTTCCTTTGGCGGCGCGGCCGCTATTATGTCATCAATCCTCATTATCATGACCGCAGCTTCTGTTGCCGACTTGATCACTTGCTTTTTAACAAGAGCGGGCTCCAGCACGTTGAGCCTGAACATATCGGCAACTCTGCCGTTCAGCACATCGACTCCGGCCCATTTCTCGCCCTCGCTGTGCCTCTTCTTAAGCTCCGTTATCGCATCAACCGGCTCGAGACCGGCGGTTTGCGCTAGTATCGAGGGGATGACCTCGAGCGCTTCAGCATACTTCACGACCGCTAGCTGCTCCTTGCTGGGCAGCTTGCGGGCAAACTCGTTCAGTCTCATCGCAAGCTCGATCTCAACGGCACCGCCTCCAGCTACGATCTTAGGCTCTCTGATCACGTTCCTCACAACGCTCAGAGCGTCGTGTATCGCGCGTTCCGCCTCGTCCACAATGTGCTCGGCGCCGCCTCTGACGAGTATGCTGACTGCTCTCGGGTTGGGGCATCCTTCGACGAAGACCATCTTCTCGTCGGCAACTTTCCTCTCCTCGACGAGCTCCGCGTAGCCGAGAACGTCGGGGCTGATCTCCTCAATGTTCGTAATGATCTTCGCGCCAGTCGCCCTCGCCAGCTTCTCCATATCGCTCTTCTTCACCCTCCTCACAGCCAAAATCCCAGCCTTCGCCAGGTAGTACTGAGCCAAATCATCAATACCCTTCTGGCAGAACACAACATTCGCACCAGCAGCCTTAATCTTCTCAACCATACCCCTTAGTATGGTCGCTTCCTGGTCGAGGAACTGCCTTAACTGCTCG
>Ga0209225_1000556_pt1 | contig 41889 bp, 40 predicted proteins | sample WasSprMetagenome_FD_184732 | JGI IMG/M metagenome (GOLD analysis project Ga0209225, IMG submission 184732) | Sulfidic aquatic microbial communities from Washburn Spring, Yellowstone National Park, USA - WS (SPAdes) (version 3) | ecosystem: Environmental > Aquatic > Thermal springs > Hot (42-90C)... | reverse complement strand
GAGCCCTGGGAGTGCGGGTATTGCGAGTTCCGTGGCGAATGCGAAGGTAAAACAGGGAGAGGGGGGAGGGGGGTCTAAATGGGTCCCATTTTTATGGAGTTAGAGCCAGAGCCTCCACGGAAACGATTTAGGATATACCTGGACCCTATGGTCTTCAAAGCCTTCAGGCTTCTATGCAGGTCCCAGAAACGAAGGCTTGGGACCTCTAGGGCAAACCGCATCCTGGAAGCCCTCATGCTGGCATCCCTTAGGAATCCCGTTTTCTTGGATTTGGCGTTTCGGCTGGCCTTCGAATCTAAGGGATCCGATTAACCCTCCCCAGAATAAGGGACCTATGAAGAAGGAGGAACGTAGCTAAGCATGGAGATGGAAGCGGTAGCCCCTGACAGCCCCCATGGGCTTGGCGAAGGCGAATACCTACGCTTTCATCCTCGCCTTCGCCCCCAATGCCCCCAGTGCGGCTCACAAAGGCTCTTTAAAGATGGGCTAAGGAGGCTTAAGGATGGCTCCTCTATCCAGCGATGGCTGTGCAGGGGCTGCGGCTACCGCTTCAGCTTCGGCCCGAAGAATTTGATGGGAAAAGCCGAAAAAAGTCAACCCTTGGCTTTAAATCCTTCCTCCTCTATAACTTCCGATCGCCAAGGGAGTCATGAAGGTCCCGATCCAGGTCTAGGTCCCGAACCGGATCCTGAACCGGATCCAGGGATAGGGACTGGAGGCGGAACTGGAGGCGGGACCGGAGCGCCCATCGCCCTAGAGGCGATGAAGACCTTGGCCGGAGAGGCGGAAGGATGCGAAAAGCAGGATGCGGGAGCCACAGCGACAGCGAAAGAAACGGGCCAGGAAACGGAGAAGGAAACCAAGAATGGAAACATAGGATCGAAAACTTCCAAGGAACAAGAAGATAAGAAAGGGTCAAAAACGGATAAAACCTTACTGGAATTTGCCTGGTGGTTGAAAAAACAGGGTCGCTCGGAAAACACGATTGAGGACTATACAAAACTCCTCAGGCTCCTCATAAAAAATGGAGCCAGCCTCCTCGACCCTGAAAGCGTTAAGGATACGCTGGCGAAGGTAAACAAAAGTGCTTCATGGAAGGTGCTGGCCGTAGCAGCCTATACGGCTTACCTGAAGATGCATGGAGGAACCTGGGACCCTCCAAAATACGAAGCTATGAGGAAAATCCCCTTCATACCGACCGAAGAGGAGATCGATGCCCTCATAGCCGGATGCGGCCCTAAGACGGCTGCCTTCCTTCAATTGCTTAAGGAAACAGGGATGAGGGCTGGGGAGGCAAACCGCTTGAGATGGACGGATGTCGACTTGGAGAGGCTCCTCATAACCCTCAACGAGCCTGAGAAGCATGGGAAGCCCAGGATCTTCAGGATAAGCCATAAGCTCGCCTTGATGCTCGGTGCCCTTCCTAGGAAAAACGAGTATGTTTTCGGCGGGACCCTTTTTTCCCGGAAAAGCTGTCTCCATTTATCCAGAAGAGCGATCGCTAGGAAGTTAGGAAACCCAAGGCTTGAGCGTATAACCTACCATACAATACGACATTGGAAAGCCACTATGGAATACCATAAGACGAAGGACCTGCTCCATGTAAAAGAGCTCCTCGGCCATCGAAAGCTCGATACGACAGCCCTATACATCCAGCTGGATAGGGCTTATTTCCAGGAGGCGAACGATGAGTTCCATTTCGCGATGGCCAAAACCATCGAGGAGGCTGGGAAGCTCATCGAAGCCGGCTTCGATTATGTGGCGACCTTTCAGGATGTGATGCTTTTCCGGAAGCGAAAGTAAGGGGCGAGAATCGGTTCCCGATGATCGTTAATGGGAAAAAATGTACCTTAAAAACCTTTAAGACCGAGGCTTTTTCAATTCCTCTTGATGGAGTTCAAGCCTTTCGGATGGCAGGGGCTCGAGTTTTTCATCCCCTCTGACTGGCATACGGCCTCGGAGGGCGGGACCTTCGAAAGTGGATCCCTTAGAATCGATGAGCCCTATACACCCAGAATCAGGCTAGACTGGGATACGGTAAAGGAGGAGAAGCTCAAAGACTTCTCCGAGGTCCTTGAAGAGATTAAGAAGAAGATGAGGAAGAAGGATAAAAGCCTAAAGTTTCAGAGGCAGGGAGTGGCGAAGATCTGCGGTCATAACGCCCGGTATTTCCGATGGAGAAGTGCCAATCAACTCGAGGGCTACGGCCTCCTTTGGTACTGCAAGGATACAAAAAGGTCCATCGTCATCGAGTTTCTCTTCGGAACCGATGAATACTGGAAGATCAAACCCGCCATAGAGAAGGCCGTAGAAACCTTCAAGTGCCACAGCTCCGAGGAGGCATGGCTCTGGACCATTCTGGATTTGGCCTTCAAGACATCCCCAGACTTTAGGCTCAGGGACAGAAGCTTCAAGGAAAACCGGATGCATTTCTTCTTCTCCTCCTCATCCGAGAAGGCTTCCTTCATGATAGACCGAGTGACCTTCGCCGAGAACCTCCTTTCCTCAAAATACGACGGCTTGGAAGAGTGGTTCGAGAAGGTCTACAAGCCTGAGCTTAAGAGGGCATACAAGGGGCTTAGGCTCAGGGGTGAACGCCTCAAGAAGGCGGAGATAGGGGATCATAAGGGTCTTATGCTTCGCTCATCCTTCAAGATCGGTCTTCTACGTCCAGAGAATCATATAATAACCAGCAAGGTCTGGGTCTGCCCCGTAAAGGACAGGATTTATGCCGTGACGACGGAGGAAGTTCGTAGGAAGGATAGTAAGGATAAGGTAAATAAGGGCCTCGAGCTCTTTTTATCCTCGTTCAGCTGTCATTAAGGCTGGAGAAAATTTTGCGCTTCCCGTTTTTCAGGAGGAAGAAGAAGGAGGCAGAAGCACCGCCGATCACAAGGGAACAGTTCCTTCAACTCGTTCCCATTAGGAACCCCGCCCTAAAGTGGAGGAGGTATCGGACGGGGGAGGTATACATAATCCTCGAAGGTCCCAGAAGGCCGGCAAAGCAGGGGATTGTTTCCAAGCTCTTTCCCGCCGCCAGTACGCCAAGGACGAAGCGCATCATCCTCGATAAGATAGGCTCCTTCGTCTGGGACCTATGCGATGGAAAGAACACGATCGACGACATCATAACGAAGCTGAGCGAAACCCATAAGCTTACCAGGCGGGAGGCCGAGATCCCCTTACGGGCATACCTTCAGAACCTTGCAAAGAGGGGCTTTATAGGGGTTCTTCCTAAGGAAGCCTTGGCTAAGTACAGGGCTGAAAGGGAACGAGAGGAGGAAGGGGAAAGGGAAAAGGAAAAGGAAAAGGGAGAGGAAGGGGAAGCGAAGGAAAAGGAATCTAAGGATAAGGGATCTGAAATGGGCGGCGGAGAAGGAGAAGGAGAGGGAGAAGGTAAAAAGGAATCGGAAGAAGGTGCCCAGAAGCCTTGACAACGCCCCAGGAGCCAACGAAAACGCCAGTCCCAGAACCATCTCAAGCCACACCTTCATCTCCATCTCCAACCCCATCCCCACCCTCATCCCCAACCCAACCACCTCCAGAAGAGGAGAAAAAGAAAGAGGCAAAGAAACGAAGGACTACACGGAGGAGAAGGAGACGCAAGAAGAGTGCAGCAAGGCTTGCCCTTGGTTGGATTGCCCTTAGAGCCTATCGCTTCCTAGGAAGCCTATGCTTCCCTTGGAAGGTCATGAAGGAAGTTGCGGATGATGCTCCGGATTATGGAGGATTCATCATCCTCCTTTCAGCAGCCATAGGCATCGGCGTCCTAGCCCAATACATGCTCTATACGCTGAAGATCGTTGTGTACGATGTCGATATGAAAATGCAGGTCCCCCAGCCCTTCCCCTTCCAGGTTTCCTTCATCCAAGAGCTTTTCTCTGCAGGATACCTTATCCTTCGCAGCTTCCTTTTCTGCTATGTGGGTGCCTGGCTTCTTAAAGGCGAGAGGAATGCCACAAGTCTTCTGATGGGGTTGGGCTATAGCCTTTCCCCCCAGGTTTTGGGAAGGATCGTTCAGCTCGTTCTTTCGGCTACGACCTTCCCAAGGGTCCAGTATCAGGTACCGACAGATATAGCTGTGATTGCCATGACGACAAGTGTCCAGAGCATCCTTCTCTATCCGATAAGGCTCCAGGCTCTAGAAGCCTCTAACAGGGAAATCTATAACGAATGGCTCAAGGATCCCTCCCTCAGCGCCTTTTCGAACTTTGCGCAGCTGATCACCTTCTGGACTACGGCCTTGGCATGCCTCTTACTTTATTATGTTTCAAAGCTTTCGAGAAAGAGGGCTGCCATCGTGGCTGCCTTCTCTATAGCCTTCGATGCTGCCTGGTACCTCTACGGCTACCTTTCTCCAGGATAGCCCGGCATAGAAAGCGTTAGAAAGGGTAGCTACTTCCCCTTTTTCTGTTCTTTTGCTTCGACTCGGGACTCGCTCCCTCAATGGATTTTTCTATCCGTTTTCCCTTATTGTCTTGTCTTGTTTCGGCCGACTCAACTCGGCTTAGCTCAACTCGACTCGACTCAACTCGGCTTAACTCGGCTCAGTCCAATTCTTCCCTATCAGATCCCTGTTCATCTTGGTTTGACTCATCCCTTCCTTCAACCCTCCTTTTCTTCTTTTTCCCTTCAGATCAATCTTCGAACTATCTTATTCTTCATCTTCCCATTAAGACTCGGCGGCCGATGAGGATGGTCGTGGCTGCTATCGAGGCTTCGAAAAGACATCCTAAAGCTTCGCGCTCCCTTTCTCCTAAAACAAAGTGGAATGAACCCTCATCTCCGGATGGCCCGAAGATGTTCGTGTTTCTGGCTTGAACGAAGACTACTATCCAAGTGAGTTCCCCGTAGAGTTTCATCGTGATGTTCAGCTCGGCCCTTAGCTGGATGCCCGTCTCCCTATCATACCATCGGAAAACTGTTCCGTTCACAGATTGGCTCGTGAAGTTCCCCCTCAGGACCCAGGTTTCCCTAAGGTTTCCAGAGACATTAAGGGGCATCCCAGGCTCCACGGAAAAGACCATATCCTCCACCTTTACGAAGTCACCCTCCCTGAGGTTCGTGTCAATCCAGAAGTAAGCGTAGGTTTCGTTCTGGGGCATTCCATCATCGATGCCAAGGACTAGGCGGCTTTCGACATCAACCTTGAAAAGGTTTTCTAGGGATCCCCTTTCCTTTTCCGGCGAAATCCTTTGCCTTATGAAGGCTATGCCACCTTCAACCCTTTCAACCGTCCAGCTGATATTCGCCAACTTACCAACATAGTTCATCTGGTTCATTTGTACATAATAGCGGGTGCTGTTGCCCTGAAACTCTATAGTAGCCCCGGGCTTAAGCCATGATGGAATGGCATAGACTCCTGCAAACCCGTTGAAGGCTGCGATTAAGGGCATCGAAAGGAAAAGAAGGACGACCATTGGAAGGAAACGGGTCATGGAAATTAGCCTCATGCCTAAGCCATGTCTAAGCCTTTTATTCTTCTATGGGTTTTTATATTCTTTCCCTATTTGGGTTTTTCATCACAATTTAGGCTTTTTCAAAATGTAGGCTAGCTATCCCTGAAAGGGTGTGGGCTTCCTACTTTAACGATGAGGCTTTCAGGAATTTTGCGCAAAATTCCAGCAGAGGCTTTCATCTCCACGGGCGCATAAGGATCGGGGCTGCCCCGTCCCATCATCTTTCTATGTGCGGATATCCAATCCCAATCCCTCATGGGACCTTCATAGCTCAGCCCTTCAGACCGCCTTTTGGGAGGATCTCCATTACCAAGAGCTCCAGCTCTTTCAGCCTCAATTAGAGCTTAACTTACGTATGTGGCTGAAGCATGGGATTTTCCGCTCACAGGTTTTAAAATTAATTAAATCTAATCTTTGATCCTCGGATACTCGAGGATCCTTTTTTCCCTTCCCCCTTTCCTCGCTTCCTTCTCATTCCCAATCCATTTTCCCATCCATTTCCTTAGCCTTCCCTGTGTTTCAAGCCTTATATGGCCAGGAAGGTCTCTATTTTCTTGTATTGCTATGAAAGGCAAGAATGTTATCGAGGAGATAAAAACCAAGGTAGAGGGCTCCGTTAAGGAGCTTACAGAGCTATGCTCTAAGCTCGTCCAATTTCCTACGGTCGTCCCTCCAGGCTACACAAGGGAATGCGTAGAATTCATGGAAGCCTACTTCCAGAGCCTTGGCTTGGAAACGGAGGTCTACGAGCGCCGAAAGGATAAGGCGAACCTTTGCGTGAAGGTTCCTGGAAATCGAAGGGGAAAAATCCTGTGGCTTGGGCATTTGGACGTCGTTCCTGAGGGTTCTGAGCCCTGGAAGTATCCTCCCTTCAGCGGAAAGGTTATGGAAGGTCTCGTCTATGGAAGGGGATCGAGTGATATGAAGGGATCCTGCGCCGCAGCCATGGTGGCGGCCAAAGTCCTGGCAGGCCTAGAGGAAGGGTTGCGCAGCTCCGTGGAGTTCTGGTTCACATGCGATGAGGAGGTGGGGGCCATCGATGGGGCCCGATGGCTTGCCGAGTCAGGAAGGCTCAAGGGAGACCTCTGCCTTATTGGGGATTCCTCGGGAAGCCTTCCCTTGGAGCCTTCCATAGATCTTGGATGCAAGGGTGCCCTTAGGGTGGCTCTCAAAGCCAGGGGAAGGACTGCCCATGGAAGCCAGCCATACTTGGGCGATAATGCCATAGAGAAGCTCATAAAGGCTATAGGCTACGTGAAGGAAATCGGAAGCTTCAGGCTCGATGTTCCCGAGGAGCTTGAACCCATCCTTAAGGCAAGCGTGGAGTTCCTTCTAAGGCATTATAAACTTACGGAATCCCAGAAGGCAGAAGCCATGAGGGTCTTCCACTTCCCAAGCGTAAGCCTGAACATCATCAGAGGCGGAGTTAAGAACAACGTGGTCCCAGATGCCGCCGAGGCCCTCTTCGACATAAGGATAACGCCCGGAGCCAACATTGAAGCCGTAGAGCGAAGGATCCTGGGGCTTCTAAAGGATTCAGGGCTTGAAGGTGTCGGTGCGGAGTTCGAGGTGACGGGATTTGGGGGCTACTATGAGAGGCCCGATTCGGGCTACGTGGATTCCTTGAAAAGGGCAGTGGAGCTGGCGACGGGTAAGACGCCTATTCTCAAGATCCTTACGGGAGGAACCGATGGAATCTTCACGAGGAAAATAGCTGGAATCCCCTCCTTAGGCTTCGGAGCTGGCCTTCCTGGTATGGCCCACTCGAAGGACGAGTACGTAACTGTGGAGAGTCTGGTGATGGCGGCTAAGGTATACGCTATATACCCTGTAATCTTCCAGGTCTCCTAGGAGCCTTCCTTGAAACTCTGATCCCCGCTTATCATGCATGGGTAGGCAAGGCAAAGGATCTTTCTTAGCTTCGCCCTTCTTTCTTCTATTCGCCCTCTTTTCCCCGACTTTTCATCTTTCTTCGTTTTTCATGGAATTCCATCAAATTCGATTCGATTCCGATCTATCCATCCTTCTATCCTTCGATCCTCTAGGTCCGATCCTTAGCCTCGACAAAGGACCTTAATCGCTCAGCCAGGACTTCAGGGGCCTCATAGGCTTCTCCCTCTTGGAGCAAAGCCTGGAGCCCCCACACATCGTTGGTGAATGGCTGTCGGTAGCCGAACCTGGCAACGATCCTCAAACCAACCCTGAAGTAGTCCAAGGGCTCCCCATCCATGGGACCAGAGTACAGGGCGAAATTGAAGCATGAAAGTCCCTCTGAAGCATAGAACCCTAGGATCCTCCCAAGTCCTTCGGCGAAGCCCTCCAGCCCTCCCTTCCCAAGGCTTAGAATGCTCGACTTATCCTTGCTTAGACCCCATACCTCAAAGGTCTTGGAAGGAGCAAAGGGGACGATCCATTCGGTACCCTTGATCTCCCAGAGATAGCGCTCCCCCTTGGACCTTTCGACTTCTAGGAGCCTTTCCCAGAAGTTCTCGCCACATTCCTCGTTAAAGCGCCTGCTTGCATCCATGAGCTTCCTGGAAAGCTCGAAGGGCCTTTCGCTTGCCAAGACATGGATATGCGGATGGATAATGGACGATCCGGAAGGGGGAAGGTAGTTCCCGATGAAGGCTCCAAACCTCATTTCTGGATGGACTTCTAGGAGCCTTCCTAGGATCCTCGATCCCAAGATGAAGGCATCTAGGATCCTCCTAGGTGCCAGCTCATTCAGCTCCAGGAAGTGGGCCTCGCTAAGGACAATGATGGCATTGAAGTCCATGTGGGCGAAGAGTCCCGGAAAGGCTGTGGCTTCTCCTATCCTAGGTCTCCCATCTTCGAGGAAGCCCTCAGGAAACCTTGGTGTAACCTTGGCTACATTCTCCGGGCAGAAGGGGCATCCAGGCCTCGTTAACTCTACGATTTTCCTAAGCTCCTCCCTGTCGGCTTGGAAGAGCCGTCTTGCATAATCGAACCTTCCGGAGGTTACGATGGTAGCATCGCCTGTGAGGGGATCGAACCGATGCTCCACGACCTGCCTTTCCAACTCGAAGCCCTTGGATGGATTGAGGAGCTCCGCAAACCTAACGATGCGTTTAAACTCGATCATCAGTCCTAGCCTAGGGCTTGAGGCTTTTAAGCCTTGCAGAAGCTATATGACCTGCCAACTGCCATCACGAAGGAGCTTAGGCGCATCAAGGCTTCCGCCTCCTGAAGGAAGTTCATCTTTTCAGGAGAACGAATTCTTAGATTAGATAGCAAGGTCCCCGCGTAGTTTTCTTTTGGTTTAGCTGCTTCCTGACTGCTATATGGCTCTCGTTTCCCGAAATTATTTCACTAGTCATCATAAAGGATTCATGGTTAAGCTTAACGACCATAATATCGTTGGATCATCCGGCAGAAGCTGAGGGGAATGGGTTCTGGTCAGATAGCTTTGATCCAGGGGGTTTCCCGTAGGAGGCTTGGGAAGCTCAGGAAGGCCTACATGTATTGAAAAGGCCTCAAGAAAAGGCAAAAGTTCCAATGGAAATGGAGCTAGTGAAATAATTATGGGAAACTACAGACTGCTATATGGCTGAAAAACTTAAATCTGCCGCATCGATTGGCATAATGGGCCGGTGGTGAAGCCTGGTACTCACGCCGGATTTGCAAGCCAGAATATAATAAAAAAGAAGAAGAAAAAAGAAGAACCAGAGCCAAAAGATCCGGAGTTCCCGGGTTCGAATCCCGGCCGGTCCACCTAAAAATTTGGGCAAAAAGGATTTGTTTAAAACACAAGTTCCTTCTACAATTCCCCGGTGACCAGGGCTGAGGAAGCCCTGGCTGATAGCGATGAGTTGAGACAGCTTATTGAAGCCCTTCAATAAGCTTCCTAAGCTCTCCAAAGCTTAGGAAGGGATTCGATTCAATAAGATTCGATCCGATTCTATTTGATACGAAGGATGAATGATATATGCAAGATATATGCAAAAGAAATCGTTTCAAATATAATAAGACTTATATGGCTAAAAAACACAAAAAAATGATTAAAGTGGTTATATGGCTAGAAAGGAAGGGATTCGAAGCCAAGAAGGGAAGCGAGGAAGGGATCCAGGCCTATCAGGCATATTGAAGAATCTGGACCATAGCTTCAAAGGCTCCAGTGCCCATGGCGATATAAAAAAAGGCGAAGGGAAGGGAGGAATCGAAGCCCTTCTGAACGAGGAGCTTGGTAGGCTCGAGGCAAGGCTGGGGCTCAACAGGGGCTACAGGGTCCTCTGGATGCCCGGCATAGAGAAGGGCATATCGGGGGAGGTCAGGGGAAACACGATTTTCATATACGAAGCCGACAGGGATAAAGCCCTAGGAACCCTCAGGCACGAGCTTATAGATCATCTCATAACCTCCAGGCTTGTCAAGCCCCTCGTAGACCTTATTAACATCCTCGTGAAGGCCAAGGGGCGGAAATATACAGGGAGAAGGAGGGGCTCGTAGAGACGCTTTCTAAGCTTATAGAATAATAGTTCAATATGTTCTTAATCATAAATTTGTTGATGCCTAGAAGGGGCATAGAGGCTATTACATTACCAACAAACTCCCTGATTCAGAGAGATATTTTATCCGCAACTATTTCTTTCCTAGGAGAAAGGAAAATTTATTCCCTTTAAAGGACTTAAAGACTTTAGAGAAAATCCCTATAAATTGGTAAAATTCAATCCCTTGATGAAAAAGGGACTATGACGAAGTTTAAGATGACTGCAAAGGAGATTGCGGCAATAGCCATCAATGCAAGTTTGTATGCCACGGGTTCGTATCTGACAGCTTATATTCCCACACCATGGATTGTGCAACTTAGACCGGCTGTTGTTATTCCTGCAGTTTTTGCCGTTGTCTTTGGACCCTTGGTTGGCGGGCTAGGAGCGGCCATCGGAACCTTCATCGCAAGCATCATCACCTACGGGACGCCCTTACTCACCATTTTTAGCGGAACCCCTGCCAACTTTGCTTGTTTCTACCTCCTAGGAAGATTTTCGAAGCCTTACAATCACAGGAACTTTGCCGCAGGCACGATGATAGGCTTTCTTGTTGGTAGCATCATAATCGGCTTCGGCCTCTGGTTCCTCTTGGCTTACCTTTGCTTCCTAATCCCTGTTGGAACCCCAGCTTATAGCGCGGTTCAAGCTTCCATTGCATCCATAGCGCGGGACCCTGCAGCATGGATCTTAAGCACAATCGTGTGGACCCTTGGGACAGGCGCTATCTGCACCATCTTAATAGGGATTCCAGTATTGCGCGTGTGCGAAGGGGCCTTGCCACAATTACTCAGAAAGACGGAAACTAATTAAAGCAACGGGAATATCGTGGAAACTAGTGGAATATTTTTCTAGATTAAAGGATTCTCTTTAATAAAAAAAGGCACTCTTAATCGGGGAGTCGTAAAGGTAAAAATTTCTCCCTTCAGAAGCTCCTTATAGCATGCGAGACAGCTATCCTTCCCACCGCTCTAGGATACTGGAACCCTTGTCATGCTATTCGCCGGCATCAGATTGGATAAGCTCCACATGTCCGACAATAGGTAGCTCCCTCCTCCACATCCGAGTTGCAGTAGGGGCATGCTCTACCACCCTTTACCGGGTGGGGGATGCCTACGATTGATCTAAAAATCTCGTAATAGAAGAGCTGCTCCTTATTCCGTATTACAACTTTGTCGGTTTCAAGGTACTTTCTTCTCTTCTCCTGAAATTCTTCATCAGAGATTTTCTGGTTAAATAGGGCTGGCAGGATTGTTGTTCCTGAGCCATGTTCAATCGGGGTTTTAATCCTCCATATGATTTCGTCGGGCAGCATTCCCTCAAAGGCCTTCCTTAAAATCCACTTACCCCACTTCTTCCCCCTCTCTTCACGAATCATATACGATGGGTCGAGCTTAGATGCAAAATCCCTTATATGTGGATCAAGATATGGGAGTTTCACTTCGATGCCAAGCGCCTTAGATAATGGGACCGAGGAAAAGCTCATGATCCTCCATAATTTCTTAAGCTCCAGCTTCAGTCTCTCCGCCTCTAGGTTGAATAAGAAGCTATACCCGGCAAATAGCTCATCAGATCCATCACCAGTCATAATAGCGTTTAAGCCCTCCCCCTTAGCAACGCTCAATGCTATGTATATGGCTGCACTATTACGAATCTCCATTGGATCAAACGATTTCATCACTCTGATAGTTGCATGAATCGCATCATATAATTCATCCTCATAGAAATAGCAAATATAATGCTTGATGCTTAATCTCCTAGCAACTAATGGAGCATATTCCACATCAGGTGCTGGAGCCCCATTTAAGGCAACCGTAAAAGCCTTTTGCGTAGTAAACTTTGATGCTACTAACGCTAAAATGCTTGTGTCTAAGCCCCCTGAGAGCAATAATCCTTCACATAGGTTCCTTTTCACAGCATCCTCAATTAATTTGCGTAGCTCGAAACAAATCTCCTCTATTGTAAGCATATTATTTAATTTGTCCACATGACGACCCCCCATAGGGACTTTTTCCTTTAACCCATCAAGCAATTGTAGCAGCCCATTTTGGCTCCCAACAAATATTGCACCTCTCCTCCTTAACTCTGATTAGGTTTTGCGCTTCATCACAGTAAAATCTCTTCGAGTGGTAGGTATATCTTCAATAAAGAAAGTTGGGGCTCCAGATTCCACAGCTGTAAGGGTCGCCTCTAGGTTTAATAGGTTCCCGTAACCAGTGGGTATGGATGTTACAATAACAGCATTAGCCCCACCAATCACCTTTAGGTTTACCTTTATGGTTCTGTTCAGCAATTGCAAAGCATCGTGCCTCACTTACAGTTGTAATTCCAAGCAGCGTTGCTATTTCATGATCGGTATATAAGACATGCAAGACGCCAGCGGTCACGATGAAACCTTTTCCAGCTAAGCCTTTCCCATCGCATCCTCAGCGATGGATAGCATGCTATAGGGCTGCCCGGAATAGATCAAGCGAAGAGAAGTTATTTGCAACAGAGGCCCCTAGGAACGTTCCGGACAGCCAGAAGCCAAAGAAAAATCCAAAATCACTAGGGAAGGTTGCAGAAAAAGGCTGGGTTCTGGTCGAAGATTTTCCCGAGGGTTTAGCTTCGGCCTCAAAGAGGTTAGCTAAAGATGAAAACATAAAAGGGAATGGGCTGAGGCACTCCTTCTGTCGGAAAAAAGTAAAGTTTTGGTTGATGAGGGTGCCTGGGGCTAAAAATTTGGAGCAGTTGAACTGTGCTCTTAGAAAGCCTTGGAATAGGTTACATGGAAGTTTCTTACATAGAATCGCTATTGAAAGTTGGGTGGAAAAGATAAAATCGATTTTTCCTTATGCCAGCTCTTTAAAGATTTTCCAGACCTTGCCGCCTCAATTCTGTCTACTATGAGTTTGTCTCTAGTCTTTCCGAATTTGCGTTCTAAAATCCTGCTTTCACCTTGATGTTGTCTGGCTGATGTTTCGAAGGGTTCCGTTTTGAGGGCTGAAGAAAAAGTCCATCGAATTCCGAGAAGCCTCTTAGCCCTTCTCTGTAGAGGATGAAGCGATCGTTCAGGTTAACCTATGATGCGATGAAGCCTTCCCGAATTCGCCCAAATTTTTAGGCGGACCCGTGGGGATTTGAACCCCAGACCTCCGGCTCCGCAGGCTTACGCCCCCTTAGGTCAGCGTCCTATCCGAGCTAGACCACGGGTCCAAGTAAAGAAAGCATGAAATCTTATTAAAGCTTGCCTTATGACCTCTTAAGACTTCCTTGGCTTTCAGGGTTTTCAATTTCAATGAGGAGAGCTAAGTAGCTTCTAAGGAAAAGGAAGGAAGTATGACAATAAGGTCCGTTTTAGTAGCATACAAGATCGTCAATCTGTTCGCCATCGATGGATCGCAGGTCCCATCGTATCTTGTATGGCAATGCATAGCTTCTAATGAGCATGATATCATAGATTCTTTAATTAATCTTAATAACCGCATGCGGTTATATAGAAAGTCCCTTCATATCTGCCTATACATAGGTGGCTAGGTTTGGGGGCGGAAGGGGAAAGGGTGGTTTCAAGATCGGGCTTAAAGGCTACCCCAAAGTTTGAAGGAAAATCGATGGTCTGCATAAGAAAGGGTAAAACGCCCTATGAGATGGTATGCGAAATCTTCTCAGCCCTTGATGTAGATCGGGTCATCGAGAGGGGCAATACAGTCCTCGTAAAGCCAAACTTCTCCATGCTCTGGAAGCTCCCTTGGAAGGGCTCCCTCACAAGCCCCGAGTTCCTAGAGGCGACGGTGAAGGCTGTAAGGAATAGGACGAAGGCGGGTGAAATCATCATAGGCGAGGGAGGAGGCGGTACTCAAACCTGGAGAAGCTTCTTCGAGTTCGGAGTTGTCGATATGGCTATGAAGTACAATGCCAGGCCCGTGGACTTGAACTGGGATGAGGCCTGGAAGGTGAAGGTTCCAGATCCCTACGTCCTACAAGAACTTTGGGTTACTAGGACCGCCCATGCCCTGGCAGACGTCATAATATCGGTTCCTGTGCTTAAGGGCTGGGGAAGCGGGGTAACCCTAAGCCTGAAGAATATGATGGGTACTGCGCCAGGAAGGTATTATGGATTTGCCAAGGGAGGTATACCCCATGGAAAGAAGGACGATCCTAGCGATCTCCTCTACGGACAGTCTAAGACTTTGGCTGGATCCATCGTTGATATATGCTATGTGAATAGGGCAAACATAGCCCTCATCGATGCCCTTACAGTGATGTATCCAAAGAACCTTCCAAAGCCTGGGACAACCCTTTTCAAGGAAGAGTGGCAAGTCGATGAGCTAAACATGGCCATCGGAGGCTACGATCCTGTGGCCGTGGATGCCGTCGGAACGGCCGTCATGGGCCTCAATCCTAGCAAGATCCTCCATATAGGTATGGCGGCGGCTAAGGGCTTGGGAACGAACAGATTCGAGGAGATCCTTATTGAGGGGGAATCCCTAGATAAGGTAAAGCATCCCTGTAACCCATGGCACCCAGGTTTGGAGGAGATAAGGGAGAGCTAAAGCTCAGTAGGCAAGGCTTGCTTGGATAGGCTTGCTTGGCTAGACTTGGCTAGGTTAGGTTAGACCAGACTAGGTTAGTTATGCTCCTTGCCATCTTATCCAGCCTTTCTGTCCATCAGCTTCTCGAGAACATAAACGATCCTGCGGACGGCCGCCTCCACGAGCCTTCTTCCAAGGTCCCTTGATGCCAGGGTGGGATCTGGAAGCAGAGCCCCAGTATCCGTTCTTTCATCCATATTGAGGAGTAGGGGGGAGATTTCCGCATCCCAACCAAGCTCCTTCATGCTTACGGTGCAGGGCTTCAGGGTGGGCTTCACGATCCTTTCTTCCCTAACAAATTCTGGGAGAAGATGCATCGAAACGCTCGTCTCGAACCTATCGGCATGGGTCGGTTGCCCTTGGTCTGCGAAATATGTCCACCAGTTAATGAGGGCAACCTGGATTCCGAGTTCCTTCTTAACCCGATACTGAAGGACGAGGGTGAGAGGTGCAGTATTTCCCCCATGGCCATTGATGACGACAATCCTGCGAACCCCATGCCTCTTGAGGCTGGAGCATATGTCATAGACAAGTTCCATGAAGGTCGAAACCCTAAGGGATATGGTGCCTGGAAAGGCCATATGATGCTCGCTCTGGCCATAGTATAAGGGAGGCAGGACGATGAGACGGAGCCTTGGATGCGCCTCCTCGACAATCCTCTTCACGATTTCGAAGGTCGAGAGGGCATCGTTGCCCAGGCATAGATGAAAGCCATGCTGCTCCATGCTACCCACGGGAATGATGACATAGTCTGCCTTGGTGAGGGCTTCCTTGGCCTCGGGCCATGTCATACTTGCCAAGAACCATTCTTTCTCCGGAACCATACTTATCATCACCTCATCGAAGGTTCCCTTCCCTTCCTTTCCGGGATAAATTTTTTCTTCTGTGGGGCGTGTCCGAAAATCGGCTATCATCCTAACGGAGCCATGATTTCTCGATGCTGGGAGGCTTTGTCTAAGCCTTATCCTCCTTTCGGGGCTTATGGCCTCATCCCTTCAGTTCATGGATAATAAGGAATTTTTGGACCCGCCCCCCTTCTGCGGAAACGAGACTTCCATTGAAATCGAGTGACTTTGCTTTATTTTGCTTTGTTTTGCTTCCTTTCATTTTTCTAGTTTTCATTTATCCTTCTTGTCTCCATGACGCCCAATACTTCTTTTACTCCACCTCAACATCGAGAAGGTCGATCCTTAGAGTTTTCAGATGTCTTCCGAGGATCTTGGGAAGGTTGGGTTCCATTTTATGATCTCCCTCCCCTGTCACGAAGGCCTTTACATCGAACCCTCCTTGGCATAGGAGATGGAGTTGGAAGGTCTTTGGATCCAGGCTTCTTGCCTGGGCATCGTATAGGGAGAAGAGCCTAGGACCGCGCTTTTCTCCGGACCCCTCAACCCTTATCTGGGCTTTCCTTAGGGCTTCCATAGTCTCTTGAAGCCTTTCCGCATTAATCCCTTCATCAGCCTCCACGAGGATCTCATAGAATTCCCTTACACGCCAGCTTTGCTTCAAACGCTTCAAATCTTTCCTCGAGGCGAAGGAGAGACCAAGGATCTCCACCATACCCTTTCCTGAAAGGTTCACTTCCCTTTCTACGCATTTAAGGTCTGGGAAACGATTCTTCGGCTTCCTTATCTCAACCATAAAGGGTACGCCCTTCCCCGTAGCCAAGGCATGGGTTCCCTCACTAGCGGCTGCATGGAAGCTTTCTTCCTCCCCTCCCGTAGCCTTCAGCAATTCCCTGGCTATGAGGGCCTCTAGGGAATCTGGCCTATGCTTACCAGTTCCTAGGCATTTTTCGCATCCTTTGCCTCCGCAGAGGGAGCAGGGCCTCGATGTCTGGGGTATTCCCTCCTTAAGCTTCCTATACCTTCCCGTTACGTAAAGGGGGTTGGAATGGACCTCAACCTCCCTGGAAAAAGGATTCACAAGAATCATCAGGTCCGGATTCCTGTGGTCCACCTTCTTGTTAAGGGCTTCGGCTATGAGCTTCCCTATCCTCCTCGCAAGCTCGCTTCGGATACTCTCCCCAAACCTAATCTTTAGTCGACTTCTAAGATCGTCCTCCCTTTCTATGACCTCCCTGGGGACCTTAACACCCACGAGGAAGGTTTCGAAGGTATAGGGTCCAAGGGCGTTAAGGATGGGCATCCTAAGCTCATCCAGCCTCTCAAGGATCCCATTGCACAGGTAGCAGGCTTCCGGTTCCTTTTTTATCCTGTAGCCCAGGCTCCTGAGGGTTTGTATGGCCTCTGGGCTCCCGCCCTTCGTGGCAAGGGCCCTGAGGAGGCTCAATCCCCGACTTTTTTCGCCCTCAAGGATCCTTCGATGAGCTTCCATAACGAGGAAGAGCTTGGAAGCCCTACCCCTTCCATCGTTGGTGGTTCCATGGCTTAGGATGGCAAGCTGTCTTCCTAGGCAACTGTCGCAGAGGGAATAGGTCCTGAGAAGCTCCTCTAAGGTTTCCGATAGCTCCGGCTCTGTCCTTTTTTCTATCTGGGAAGGGATTGATGCCTCCCTCCTTTTTCCTTTCTTCCCGTTCATTTTCCTTTTCCTTTTCCTTTTTACGGCTTTATTCTTCGTACACAGCCTATTTTAGCCTAGGCAGACCTTCCATCCTTCCCTTGCTTCTTACTGAATACCGATCCTTACCCTGTTCTCGGGCCAATAATGCTCCCATGCTTCCATGTATGGGATACGGTTTCTGCGTTATCCATCCTAGAAGCGGCGAAGGAGATAATAAAGACAATAGGTAAGGTAAAGACAATAGGTTGTTCATGATGCCATAGAATGGGATGGCATAGAATGGAATAGAAGGAACTTTTGGGAAACGAGCCTATTAGATAAGATGCGTAAGATAAGATGCTTCATCGAAGCATTGTTACGACGATAACCCTTACCTCATCGCAGGTATGCTCGCATCGATCCGCCGTGTTCTCAAGGGCATCCATGAACTGGGCGAGGAGGATGGCCGTACCCACAGGAACCCTTCCATCGTCTAGGCTGTTGATCATTCCCCTAGCCCTTTGGTAAAGCCTATCCACTTCCTCCTCAAAAGCCTCCACCTCATCGGCTGCCTTGAGGGCTTCAGGAAAACTCTTGTTTGTGAGCTTTTCTATGCAATCATCAAGCTTGCTGGCACACTTCCCAATAACTCCTACCATCTCTTGTGCGATGCCCCTGATTTCCTCAGGCATCTTCTGAAGATTGAATTCTACGAGGATGCGCCCCGTTTCATGAGCCCAATCGATGACCCAATCGATTTCCCTGGCAAGCCTCATAAGGTCCTCCCTCTCGGTCGCCGGCAAATCCCCCTTGACAAGCTCATCGATGATCCTCCGCCTCAGGACATCGGCTTCCCTCTCCTTTTGCTGGAGGATGTTGAAAGCCTTGATGAGCTCATCCCTCTCTCCCTGGATGGCAAAGGATATGCAGCGCTGAAGCTGTTCGATGGCCATCATGGTAACCTTCGAATGCTCCCTTACCATGGAAATTGCCTGAACCTTCCTACGGCTTTTGAGCCAGCTTTCTAGGGATCCTATTCCCAAACAAATTTCCTCCAAACCCTTTCCTTCTATTCTACTTCCACTTTCATTCTAGGGAAAGTTGCGCTTCTAGTCCTCCCTCCGGATAAGGAAAGACTAGGAGACGTTCCTTAGGAATTTCCACATAGGCTCGATCGCCCACCCGAAGGTCCAGTTCGCCTAGGAGGGCTGGATGCCTAATCAAAAGGCTTATGCCCTTTTCAACCTCAACCTCATAGCGAAGGGAATCCCCCATAAAGACCTCCTCCCTCAAGGTTCCTTTCCAAAGGTTCACATTGGAGGAGCCAGGAGCCTCCTTCCTGAGGCTGAGGAATTCGGGCCGTATAGCCAGAACACAGGCATTTCCCAACTCCAGGGGTTGATAGGGGTCTGATGGTGCCCTTAAGGTCAATCCACCTACATCGATCAGGTAATCCTCACCCGATATAGCTACTACTTTTCCCTCCATAAAGTTTGCCTCTCCTAGGAACCTCGCCGTGAAGATATGCCTCGGATGCATGTACAAGTCCCAGGGAGTCCCGACTTCTACGAGGCTACCGGCCTTCATGATGGCAACCCTATCAGATATCGAAAGGGCCTCCTCCTGGTCATGGGTTACGTGAATCGCCGTAAGATGGAGGTCCTTCACAAGGCTTCTCAGCTCATACCGGAGGACAGCCCTTACCTTGGCATCCAAGGCTCCAAGGGGCTCATCGAGGAGAAGAAGCCTGGCTCCAGAAGCCAAGGCCCTGGCTAAGGCTGTCTTTTGCCTTGCTCCACCGCTGAGCTCCTCTGGATGGGCTTTGGCCCTTTCCTCGAGGCCCATCATCCCTAGCATTTCCCTAACCTGCCCCCGCCTTTTGCTAGGTGCTATGCCTTTAACCATCAACCCATAGCTTATGTTATCCCAAACGCTCATATGGGGGAAGAGGGCGATCTCTTGGAAAACATAGCCTAGGTTCCTATCCTCTATGGGAAGGGCTAAGATAGGCTTATCGTCTATGTAAATTTCGCCCTTATCCGGTCTAACGATGCCTGCTATGCATTTGATGAGGGTCGTCTTGCCGCATCCGCTCGGGCCGACGATGGAAAGATACTCCCCATCCTGGACCTCTAGGCTCACATCCTTCAGAGCCTTGATGGGACCGTAGGTCTTCGTTAGGTTGATGATCCTTATGTGGGGCAACTAATACGCCTCCAGCTCCTGCAGAAGCCCTAGGGCAGGATAGCCGTAAACGAGGGCATCCTCAGGATCGAAGGCGATGAAGACCCGATCTCCGGGCTTGAAGGAAGGGCCTACCATGCCCGTCGGAATCCTTGCTGCCATGCGGTCACCATTCTCCAGCCGTATCTCGTAGCGAATGGAGCTCCCTAGGAACTGAACGGCTAGGATATCGCCTAAGAGGGCAGCCTTTTCTTCGCCTTTGCCTTTGCCTTTGCCTTTGCCTTTGCCTTCGTCTTCGTCTTTATCTTTGTCTTTGCCTTCGTCTTCGTCTTTAGCCTCGCCTTCATCTTCGCGTTCAAACCCACTATCCCTTCGAAGGCGCACCCTCTCCTCCCTTAAAGCTATGATAACGGCTTCCCCTGGCATGTGGCTTGTATCGGAGACCCTGAGCTCTAGATTTCCCCTGAGCCTTACAAGGCTTCCCTTTCTGTTTCTTTGAACCACTATACCCTCGAAGAAGTTCGAGCTTCCTAGGAAGTTAGCGACAAAGATGTTCTCAGGCCTTCTGTAAATATGGAAGGGAGTCCCATGTTGCTGAACCCTTCCGTTTCTTAGGACAAGGATTCTATCGGCAATGGTCATGGCTTCCTCCTGATCGTGGGTGACATGCACGACCGTCGATCCTGAAGCCTTGGCAAGGTTTCTGAGTCCCTTCCTGAGCTCTATTCTGAGCCTGGCATCCAGGGCTCCAAGGGGCTCATCGAGGAGGAGGAGCCTGGCTCCAGAAGCCAAGGCCCTGGCTAAGGCTACCCTCTGCTGCATGCCGCCGCTGAGCTCGTGGGGAAGGGCAGAGGCCCTTTGGTCAAGCCTAACCATCCTTAGGGCTTCCATGGCCATCCCATAGGCTTCATTGTACTGAAAACCCCTGGCCAAGGGTCCGAACATGACATTCTCAAGGACAGTCATATGGGGGAAGAGGGCGTAGGTTTGGGGGACATAGGCGACATTCCTCTCCTCGGCAGGAACATCATTGAAGGGCTTTTCATCGAAGTATATGATCCCTTCATCGGGCTCTAGAAGCCCGGCTAGGAGGCGAAGGAGGGTTGTCTTTCCGCTTCCTGTGGGTCCTAGGACACAAAGGTACTCCCCATCGCTCACATTGAAGGAAACGTCATCTAGGGCTTCGATGCGCCCAAAGCGCTTCGTAACGTTTACGAGACGAAGGGATGGCATGGCTTCTCACCTTTCCATCCTAAGCCCAAACCCAAGCCGAAAACCAAACTATAGCCCCCTATCTGCCCACCCTCCTCCCTCGGTACACGAGGAGCCTCAGGGCAAGAAGGGCGAAAAAGGATGTTAGGACGAGGAACGATATTCCGAGGGCACTTTCGGAAAGGCTCCCACTAACACTCGCACCTCCAACTATAGCCCCCCTAACCCACTCCACAAGGATTACGGGAGCCGTCTTCAGCTCCCTCGATACTGCCATGGCTGCTCCTGTTTCGTTGATGCTCCTTGTGAAGGTCAGGAGGGCTCCAGAGAAGACCGAATACTTCGTAAGGGGAAGTGTAACGCGCCGGAAGAGGTTAAAGGGACGGCTGCCCAGGGTTCTAGCCGCCTCCTCCATTTCCTCAGGGATTCCCTCGATGGCTGCAGCCATGGCTTGAACGAAGTACGTATAAGTTATGGTCGCATGGGATAGGACGAGGATCCAGAATTCTGGTATGAAGCCAAAGGAGTGCCAGAAAAAGCCGAGGGAAGCCCCCAGGGCAACGCTAGGAACGATGATGGGAATGTTCACGGCTGCATCGAGGAGGAGGGTCCCGATGAGGCCAAGCCTTCTCCTGGCTATGAGGATGGCCACCGGCAAGCCCGTTATAATGTTCAGGAGGGTTGCTAGGATGCCTATCCCATAGGAAAGGATCATTGCCTTCCAGAAGGCTCCCCAGGCTCCCTGGCCTCCAAGGGCCCTTTCTAAGGTTCCGTCCCTTAGGGCTCCTAGGGCTGGGAAGGTTATGAAGACGGAAGGAAGGAGGACGAAGGAGGCGAAGACGATGATAGCCGTCGCATCCCTGGCTTTCACGCTTCCTCGGGAGCTTAGGACTCCCTCGATACGGGGCCAAGCCCTTTGTAAAGGAAAACGGAGTCTCAAGCCCAGTATTCTGATGAGGGCAAAGGACCCTATGGAGGCAAGGATGAGGATGAGGCTCACAAAGGCCATGGGACCTTCAAGCCCCGCATCCCTCGCCTTCACGATGAAAATGGCACCGTTTTCAAAGGAATCGGCAACCATCATGGTCGCCCCCGTCTCTGAAAGGGATCTTGCGAAGGATAGGATGAAGGCCGCCAACAGACCTGGCTTAAGCATGGGAAGCGTCACAGTCCTTGCAACAGTGAAGGGCCTCGCCCCAAGGGTCCTGGCGGCCGTCTCGTAGATCCTTTCGTAGGAAAGGAATTCCCCCACCATGACCCTAACAACCACTGGAAACGAAAAGGCGAAATGCAGGAGAAGGACGAGATAAAGCCCGGGATATAGCCTTGGAAGCCCGAGGAAGGTTGGTAGGCCTGTTGGGGACCCCCAGAAGAGAAGGGTTGAGAATCCAAGGGCTACGGTGGGGATGATGAAGGGTATGTCCACGAGGGCATCGATGACATCGATCCATTTTGATCTTCCCCGGGCGATGAACCAAGCCAAGGGAAGGCCGATCAGAAGGTCTAGGAAGGAAACGGAAAGGGCGATGGCGAAGGACCATAAAACGGAGGAAGATGCCCTAGCCATCATAGCTGGGTCCGAGAAAACTTGCCCTGCGAGACTGAGCCTAGAAAGGATACCAAGAATGGGTGGAAGGAGAATGAAGGCTCCGAAGAATAGGAGCACGGAGGCGTAAAGGATCTTTTTTGCAAGGATCCTCGAGGAAAGCCTGTCCAGGCTGCCCATAAGTCCCGTAAGGATATCCCTACTGCGAGACCTGGCCAACTGAGGCTCCACTTACCAGCTTCACTCCCTTTTCCTTTCCTTTACTTCCCTTCCCTTTCCTTCCCGCCTTTTCCCTTCCTAAGTACCCAGCCCCTATTTCCTTCGCCTTACAATTCCTAGGAAATGGTTCAAGAAAGGATGAGCAACGAGTTTTATTTAATTATCAGCAAGATTCTATATAGATGAATGTATTATACATATAAGGGGCGAGGGGTTAGGTTGAACCTAGGAATCTCTATGGAAGGGGAGCTAAGGAAGGTCCAGTTCACAGGCAAGTCATCCTATACGCTAACCCTTCCAAAGGACTGGGTGAGAAGGGTTGAGCTGAAAAAGGGGGATTTTGTCATGGTGATTGCCCAACCAGACGGATCCCTTCTACTATCGGCTAGGAAGTCTTCCGAGACGACTCCTAGGATAGCCGAGATCGCCGTGAGGAATGACCAGGATCCCGATAGCCTCCTAAGGATCTTCATAGCAAAATACCTTGCGGGATATCAGCTCTTCCGATTCATGAGCAATGATGTAATCCCCCCAAACCTCAGGAAAACGATTGCCACTTGCACTTCGGGGCTTCTTGGTTTGGAAGTAGTCGAAGAAACGGCTAATCGTATAGAGGTCCAGAACCTTCTGTCACCCCAGGAGCTCACGGTGGAAAGGGCAGCCAGAAGGGCCCATCTTGTCGCCTCGAGCATGTTCGAAACGGCCATGAATGCCCTGGAGGCGGGAAACAAGAAGATGGCAGAGGGCGTTTTGGAAAGGGAGCCCGGTGTCGACCGTCTATACTTCCTCGTTCTTCGGCAGCTGACCCTTGCCCTCCAGAACCCGACCCTCATGAAGGAATTGGAAATAGAGCCCGTAGGAGTCTTGGACTATCAGATGCTCATGAAATCCGTTGAGCGAATAGCGGACCATGCAACCCGCATCAGCGAGATCATCCTGGCGATAGAACCATCGGAGGTCGAGCCCGAGGTTCTGAAGAGCCTCGTGGAGCTTGGGAGGAAGGCTGTTAAGGTAAGTGGCGATGCCATGCATGCCTTCTTCCGCAGGGATACCCAGCTGGCAAACGAAGCCATAAGATTGAAGGATGAGGTTGTGAAGGAACTGAGCCTTCTCAACAGGAGGCTCCTTGAGAAGCCTGGAAGGGTTGCCGTAAATCTTCGCATCATCACGGATAGTATCGAGCGGGCTGCCGACTATGGGGCTAACATAGCCGAGATTGCCATAGACAGGGACCGCTAATTCATCCTTCGATTATGAAGCTTTAAGATTCTTCATTCTTTGGCTCAAAGGGAGTTTAACAGAAAACGGAACCCAAAAAAACGATTCGTACAAAGATCAAGATTAGACAGGCGAAAAAGGGCTTCCTTGCCCTTCTTAGCTTCCTTGCCCTTTAGGCTACGCCTCTCCCCTAGCCATACATGAGCTTAAAGTGAGGGAGAAGGCCTTAGGGCTTGAAGACCTCTTATGGTTTCCACGCTAGAAAAGAAAGCCGTACTAAGAATGCCTAGGCTAAAGGGCATAGGGGAATGAAAGACCTATTAAGTTAAAAAGGGAAGAGGATAAGACGGAAGGTCAGGGCCCGTGGCCAAGTATGGATAAGGCACTGGCCTCCGGAGCCAGTAACCGTGGGTTCGAATCCCACCGGGCCCGCCATCATGAATTCTCAGTATCAGTAAATCACAAGCTTTGAATTAATTTCTTAATGCGGAAGGTTGTTCGAACTGCGCACGATAGCATGGAGATTTATCGTATATTCGTATATATGTAGGGCTTATCCGAATATAAAGGTGGAAACCTTGAGGCTCGAAGATTTTGTGAAGGGCCTTCCTAAGACGAGGCCTGTTTACTGGGAAGATTCTTACAAGAGGATTCATGAGGCTGAAGCCCTGAAGTTTGCATCCGATGAAAAATCCGCATTCTATGCAGCCCTCGACGAAACGATTTTTCATCCTAAGATGGGTGGCCAGCCAAACGACAGGGGTACCCTTGAAGGCCCCGGATACCGCATAGAAGTAAAGAAGGTGATGTTTATGGGAGGTGTTATTGTTCATTGGGGAAAGGTCATGGAGGGCATTCCAACCCCAGGGCCTGTGAGGGCTTCCATAGATTGGAACCTCCGCTACTTAGTCATGAGAAGGCACACTGCTGGCCACCTTCTGGACCATTGCCTTTCTATGGAAACAAAGGTTCCAGCTAAAACGCTAGGCTCATGGCTTGGAGATCCCTGCTATGTCGAATACCAAGGATCGATACCCCCGCCACAATCGATGGAAAGGGTTGAAGCCATGATGAAGGAATTGATCCTTCGGGGCATGCCCGTCTTCATCGAATACATGAGTCGTAAGGAGCTTTTGAAAAGGGCTCCTGAAGCCCCAAACATCTTAAGGCTTCCATTCCTTGAGACCTATAGGATTGTTAGGATAGATGGCTTCGAAGCCATACCATGCAGCGGGACCCATGTGAAGGATATTAGAGAAATTGGGAGTTTCCGTATCAAAGGTGTATCCGCTACGCATGAAGGCTTTAGGGTATACTATGATGTGGAGGAAGAGCTTCTTTGAAGCTTTATCTTCTCTTCGATATTTTCAGGACTTTTTCATCGGGATTCGCTTGAAGCGAGCCATGGCTTATTCTTAAGGCTTTAATAGAAGGTCGATTTAATCGGACCTATGCTTTTTCCCATAAAAAGGCTCCAAAACGATTGGCGAAGGTAGATCTAGCCTTGGTAGAGGAAGGCTCGATGAAAAAAGAAGGCGAAGCCCAGGAAGGCTATTCGGAGGGCTTCTCCCAAGAGCTGGAAGTCGAGGGGCATTTGATAGACTCCATGATTCTGACGAAGATTTTCGATAGGATCATGGACCTTGGGGGAGACTTTGAGGTCCTGGAATTCCGGGTGGGAAAGCGAAAACATGAAACGAGCTATGCAAGGCTTCTTGTGAAAGGTAGGAACAAAGCCCATCTAAGCCTTATGATGGAGGAGCTTCTGAGGCTTGGAGCCACAAAGCCAAGGATAACCGAAGTCCGTTGGGAAGAGGCTCCTAGGGATTCGGTTCTTCCCGATGGATTCTATTCTACTTCCAATCACCCAACTTGGGTTTACTTCAAGGGAGAATGGATTCCCGTAGAGAACCTAGCCATGGACAAGGTTATAGTGATCGAGCCGGAAAAGATGCGAGCATACTGTAAATCCATCAGGGAGATAAAAAAAGGAGATTTGGTAGTCGTCGGTCATTCGGGCATTAAGGTTAAACCTCCTGAATACCCAAGGGAAGGAACTGGTATCTTCCAGTTTATGGGAAGTAGGGCTTCCTCGGAGAAGCCATCCCCCTCCATCGTACGTCAGATCGCCAAGGATATGGCCGATGTAAAGAGACGCGGAGGAAAGATCGTTTTGGTAGCAGGTCCTGCCGTCGTCCATGCTGGAGCGGCCGAAGCCCTGGCTAAGATCATCCGAATGGGTTATGTGGATGCCCTCCTTTCTGGAAACGCCCTTGCTGTCCATGATGTGGAGCTAGCCCTCTATGGTACTAGCCTGGGCGTATCCCTCCAGAATGGATCTTCCACCCTTTTAGGGAACAGGAACTTCCTATCGGCCATCAATGAGATCATAAAGGCTGGCTCCTTGAAGGATGCGGTGAAACAGGGCATTCTAAAAAAGGGCATCATGTATGAGTGCATCATAAATGGCATCCCCTTTGCCTTAGCAGGCTCCATAAGGGATGATGGACCCCTTCCCGACGTAATAACGGATGTAGTCGAAGCCCAGCGGCGTTACAGAGAGCTTTTAAAGGGAGCGAGCATGGTTCTCATGCTTGCCACCATGCTCCACTCCATAGCCGTGGCAAACCTTCTTCCATCGACCGTGAAGGTTGTTTTGGTAGATATCAATCCAGCCGTAGCGACAAAGCTCCTGGACCGGGGAACCGCCCAAGCTGTTACGGTCATTTCGGATGTGGGAACCTTCCTTCCCATCCTTGCGGATGAGTTGGGAAGGCTCAAGGTACCTTAGACGGCTACTTATATAGAAAGAAAGGTTTGCAGTCTGAGCTTTCTTAAAACTTATTATCCTTGAAGATGGATGCCCTTCTAGGGCATGGAATAAGGATGAGAGTGAGGATGAGGATGAGGATGAAGATGAGGTGGGGATGGGGATGAGGATGAGAATGAAAATAGGATCTACCGCCTATTCCTACCGGAACTACCTTTCGTCAGGAGCCATGAGCCTCGAGGGCTTTATCAGCCATTGCTACGATATAGGCCTCGATGGTATCGAGCTCACATCCTACTACTTCCCGAAGACTGATGAAAGCTTCCTAAATCGACTGAAGCGTACGGCCTTCATGCATGGCCTAGACATTTATGGGGTTGCCGTTGGGAACAACTTCTGTCTTCCCGAGGAAGGGAGGCGAAGGGAGCAGATAGCCCTCGTGAAACGCTGGATTGATGTTGCCTTCAGGCTCGGTGCACCATGCCTCAGGGTTTTCGCAGGAAGGGTTCCTGAAGGCTATAAGGAGGATGAGGCTTTTCAATGGACTGTGGATGCCCTAAAAGAATGCGTCAGGTATGGGGAGGAAAGGGGTATCTTGTTAGCCCTAGAGAACCATGGAGGCATAACGGAAACCTCAGAACAGGTCCTTCGAATCCTAAAAAATGTCGACTCAGAATGGCTTAGGGTTACTCTTGATACGGGCAACTACAGGGTTAACCTCCATGAGGAAATCCGAAGAACTGCACCCTATGCCGTCAATGTCCATGCCAAGGTATTCGAATCTTTATCCGAGGAGGACCTGAAGCGGGAGTACTCGAGGATTATAGAGACCTTAAGGCAGGTAGATTATAAGGGCTATTTGTCCATCGAGTACGAGGGGGCGGAGGATCCCTTGTTGGCAGTTCCAAGATTTGTAAACTTTCTAAAAAGGATTATGGGGAGTCCTTGAGGAAAGATGGTCTAGAGGTTTCTCTTATTCGATGGGATCTTTGAGATAGAAAAAGGGAAAGGGATAGAGAAAGGAGAAAGAAAGGAAAAAAAGAAGAAGAAAAAAGAAAGATAGGTCAGAAGGGTTGTAGTTTGCGGAAGGACTCAGGGGAATTCGAGGTCTACAATGAAGTCATAAAATTCTCGACCAAGGGACATGTAGACTTTATCGATTTGACGGATCAGATCCTTGAAATCGCAGGGAGGTCAGGGATAAGGGATGGGATCATCCATGTTTTTGCCCCCCATGCCACAGGCATCCTCTCCATCAACGAATATACGGAGGATCTTCAAGAGGACATAAGAAGGCTTCTAGAGAACCTAGTACCTTCACGAGGTCAATACGCACATCCTTGGAACGCCCATTCCCACCTTAGGGCTCTCCTCTTAGGCTCTAGCCAATCAATCCCTCTCGTGGAAGGGAAGCCCCTCCTCGGAGCTTGGCAGTCCATCTTCTTCATCGAAACGGATACGCGCCCGAGACAAAGAACGGTCTTCGTACAGGTGATGGGGCTTAGGCCCGCCAAACCTTGAAGATTCGAACTCAAATACGGATTCGGGACTTAAGCCTGCGCATTATTCTTTGTTGAGGAGGGAAATCCTTAGAAAATCCGTCCATTTGGCATCTATCCTCGTCCCACCTTTATCCGGAATCCTTGGGAAACCTCTCATCATAAGCCTCTTGGCTTTTGTATCGCTCCTGTATGCCCTTAGTGAATTCCTAAGGGTTCGAAAAAAGTCTTGGATGGTATCCTCGTCCTTTTCAAGGATTTACTACCCCCTCTTGAGGGAAGATGAAGTCTCCAAGGGACCAGCCATGGCTCCGCTATACCTTTCCCTAGGCGTTATCATATGCCTAACGATCTTTCCTGAGCCCATAGGTTACGCCTCCATAGCCATCGTCTCCTTGGGTGATGGTCTGGGAGGACTTGAAAGGATTCTTAGAGGCTATGGAAAAAATCCCTCCGCCATCGATAGGCTTCGGAGTTCTTCCTTGAGTTTTGCGGCGGCTCTGATGGGTGCATCTTTTTTCGTAAGCCCCCTATCAGCCTTCTTTGCGGTTCTTTTGGCAGCCTTCCTCGAAGCCTTCAGCCGATGCCAAACCAGGAAGATCGATGACAATCTAGCCGTTCCGATTGCCAGTGCCCTTTTTCTTCAAGCCTTTGCGTTTATGGATTTCGAAGCTCAAGCCTTGAATTTTCTCAAAGAAATCGATAGGGCTTTCTACTGGTTCATCGCTGCCCATCGCATCGTGGCATTCAATGAGGTTTTTCGAATCCTAGATTGGCTCACGATATTACTCCTCCTCCCCCTGATAATCCTTCATGCTTTGAATTCCGGCTTCAAAAAGACGGTACCCTTCCTTTTCCTCCTCGCAATCGCAGTTTCATCAGCCTTTATGCTGAAGTTGGTCTTCAAAAGTCCAAGGCCCTGCAACTACTATGGTGGGGAAGGTTCGATCGTTCAAAAGGGGGATTATGGCTTTCCGAGTAGCCACGGCGCCATAGCTGGGCTTCTTTTTGGCTATTCGATCCCTTATGAAGGCAGTAGATCGAGAAGGCTTTGGTGGATTCGGATCCTGAAGGCTACAATCGGTTTCCTCATCATTTTCCAAAGTCTCTACAACGGCATTCACTGGCTTACTGACATCCTTGCCGGTTTAGCTCTAGGGATCTTTATCTCGAAGAGTATAGGGAGTTTGCTTCTAGAAAAGGGAAGGTCTAGCTCTTAATGACTGTTGCTCCATATGTTTAGATGTGGCGATATTATTCATCCTTATTCATCCTTCCAAGATTTTTCGTCGAAATTTTAGAATCCTTCTGGACCTTCATCATTGCTTCAAGAAAAGGAAAAGAATAGGATAAAATAGAATCGAGAAGGGAAGAGAAAAAGAAGAGGAAGGGGAGGAAGAGGAGAGGAAGAGAGGGGGAAGAGAAACGAGGCCCCTCGCCTTTAGCCCATTTTTCCAAGTCTTCCTAGACTTTTGGCGCAAGACCTACAGATCCCATGGTGGAAATAGCATTTTGAGCAAACCCTTCGGAGGCATCTCCTGCATAGGAAGGGAGCTACTGGTTTTCCACAGAGAGAGCAAAAGGAAGCTGAGTTAGACGACAAGGTTTTCTCCTTCGATAGGATCGAGGATGAAGAAAAATAAATAAAATAAAAAAATCATACGAGGGACTAACCTAAGCACCCTTCAGCCTCTCCAAGATGAGGCTGGCAACCTTCCTTCCGGATAGAAGCATTCCTCCGAAAATGGGCCCCATTCTCGGTGTTCCGTGAAGCGCCGCAACAGCCATCCCGGCAACAAAGAGACCGGGACAGACTTCCCCTGTCTTCTCGACGGTAAGGGACTCGGCTTGAGGAGCCCACATGGCCTTCTCACCGGGAATCTCGAGCTTCAGTTCAGGTATTTTCCTTGAAGCCACAGAAAGGATCTCAGCATCATGGCCTGTGCAGTCTATTACTACTTTAGACTTGATGGCTAGTGGATCCACATGAAGTCCCGCCATTATTACGGAAGTCCATTGAACCACCACACCCTTTATCTCTGGAGGGGGCGTTCGATAAACAAGGTCGTCAACCGTTACGCCGAGGATTACCTTCGCTCCGGCATCGATGGCACCTGCGGCAAGCTTCGCCATCATCTCGGCAGCATCGAGGACATAGAAGCCATCGCATACTTCATCGAGCCTACATCCCACCTCCCTCAATATCTCATCAGCGGGCGATTGAACGGCGATTTTATGAAACAGCATACCTCCACCTCCTATGCCTCCTCCGAAGGATAGGCGCCTCTCCAAGACCACGACCTTCAGTCCTCCCTTGGCTAGGTATCTGGCAGCCGTCAGACCCGAAGGGCCAGCCCCTACGACAACGACATCCGTTTCCGCGAGGCTGATCCAGTCTTCAACGCTTTTCTTAAGGATTGTCCGGGTAATGAGATCTTCCTCGACCTTTCTCAGACCCTTCGCATCCATGGGCAAAGCACCCCAAGAAAAGGAAGCATAGATGTTAATTAACTTAACCTTCATAGGGGAATCGAGTTCTTATGATCGCCAGGTTTCTTCGTCCATGAAACTCGCCTCTTAAAAAGGAGAGTTTTCAAGAGCAGATACTGTATTGTTCGTGTCTTATTATGTTGTTTTTGAAGAAAAAAGCTTTAAGTCTCCTTCGAAGGATCAGTTTATTCTATTGTTTTGCAGATGCTTACGAGCAACATAGCGATCGCGTCTGTTCCTATATCCTTCTATGCAGCCAGTTTTTATTTCCTTTGCAAGCTTAGCTATTTCATTCAATTTCTGAAGGGGGTTCTCAAGGTTTTCTGCATAGATTCGAGCGTAGGCGCTTCCAACAACGACACCATCCGCCCCGGCAGCTACCAAGGTTTCTGCATCCTCCTTTTTTGAAACTCCAAACCCAACTATTGTTGGAATGGTGCTCTGCTCCTTAACAGCCTTTATAAGCCTAATAGCGGAGCTTCTGGTTTTCGCTTTCGCACCGGTTACACCTTCAACGCTTATAATGTATACAAAGCCTGAGGCTTCTGCCAAAATTTGTTGAAGCCTTTCTTGGGAGGTTGTAGGCGCCACCTGGAGAATTAGGTCTAATCCTGTCTTGGCAACAAGCCCTTTTAATGGCTTGGCCTCTTCCAGTGGGAGGTCTGGAAATAAAACTCCTTGGGCTCCCACCCTTTTAACCCCCTCCAAGAATTTGTCGAAGCCCATAAAATAGGGAATGTTAAAGTATGTTGTTACCACTATGGGGACTTCTAAACCCTCAGCCCTGAGCCTTCTGATTCCATCAATGCATTTTGCTGGGGTTATACTGCCCTTAAGGGCTCTTTCGCATGCTGCTTGGAATGTAGCTCCGTCAGCTATGGGGTCGGAGAAGGGGATCCCAAATTCTATTATGTCTGCACCATTTTTCACCAAGGTTTCAATCAGCCGGAGCGAAAACTCCTCGTTTGGGTCGCCGTAGTAAACATGGGCCATATGGGCCCCTTCTCTCCGCCTCTTTAAATCTTGAAATTTATCTTCTATGTTCATAGAAATACCTCAAAATGGTGTCCAGATCTTTGTCACCTCTTCCCGAATAGTTTACAACGACAATTTCGTCTTGGCTGAATTCCTCTCTATGGTTTAGGACATAGGCTATGGCGTGGGCTGTCTCCAAAGCTGGTATGAGGCCCTCCATTCTCGCCATAATCCTCACGGCCTCGAAAACCTCATGGTCGAAGGCGTAGCATGGCTTAACTCGGCCGATTTCGCATAACCAGGAGATTTCTGGGCCTCTGCCCGGGTAATTTAGGCCAGCAGCCCTAGTTTTGGAGGGCCTAATTTGGCCATATTCATCCTGCAGGACTTGCATAAGACTTCCGTGGAGAACGCCTGGCCTGCCAAGCTGAAAGGCTGCGGCACAGTTATCCGCATCTAGGCTTTCACCGCCGCCCTCAACAAAATACAGCCTGACGCCTTTTTCATCAATAAACGGTTTAAAGGCTCCTAGGGCGTTGCTACCTCCGCTTCCGCATGCGATGATGGCATCCGGCAGCCTCCCCTCCTTTTCAAGCATCTGCCTCTCAATCTCGTTGCCGATGACGCTTTGAAACGTCGCCACGATTGTTGGGAACGGGTGCGGACCGACTGTTGACCCCATGAGATAGTGGGTTGTCCTTGAGCATTCAGCCCACTCCCGGAGGGTTTCTGAGACAGCGTCCTTCAGAACTCCTGCACCTGTTTTTACTGGTTTTATTTTGGCTCCTAGAAGCTTCATCCTCTTAACGTTTGAGGCTTGTCGCTCAATATCCTTGACGCCCATATAGATCTCTGTTTTCAAGCCGCAGATGTTGCCTGCCATAACAGTGGCGAGGCCATGCTGTCCCGCAGCTGTTTCCGTGATTAGGCGCTTTTTCCCCATTTTCTTGGCTAAGAGCGCCTGGCCTAGGGCGTTGTTAAGCTTGTGAGAGCCTCCACATAGGAGGTCCTCACGCTTTAGGTAAACCTTGAAACCCACATGCTTGCTGAAGTTTCTGGCATAGTATAATGGTGTTGGTCTTCCACCATAATCCCTAAGCAGCCCATGGAACTCCCTTTGGAAATCCTCAGTGGGGTAGAATTTTTCGAAGGACTCCTCAAGCTCTAGAAGTGCATGCATAAGTATCTCGCTGACGTACATTCCGCCATATCTACCAAATCTGTTCTTCTCCAAAGTCTTCAACCTCCATAACCCCCGACTTCTCCATAATCATCCTTCAGAAGCACGGTTTTAGCCTCCCTTATGAAGGCCTTAACCTTCACCGGATCCTTAATCCCAGGCTTTGATTCAACTCCCGTCGAGACATCCACTCCATAAGGCTTGACGGTGCATATGGACCTCCTAACGTTTTCAGGGTTTAAACCCCCAGCCAGTATGAGCGGCTTTGGAAATATAGCATTCCTGACATGTTGGCTCATGTTCCAATCATGTGTTACACCAGTCCCGCCGTGTTTTCCAGGGACATGGGTATCAATTAGTATCGCATCAAAAAACTTAGATTCGTCCACGATTCTTTCTAATACTCCCTGGGATTCAAGGGCTGTTGCTCTGATTAAATAGGCGTCTGGAAGCAGATTCCTTAAGGCAAGAGGCTGTTGAAGAATGTTTCCATGTATCTGGATGGCGTCTGTTTTTAAGCGTTTATGAAGCTTCACTGTTTCATCCAGGCTTTTAGGCACGGTTACTAGCACGCTTTTGACATGGCTTGGGACCATTCTGATCAACCTTTCAGCCTTCTTGAGGGTGAGGTTTCTTGGCGAATGCTGAACCCCGACGACAAAGCCTACAGCATCAGCGCCTAAGCTGCAAACCATCTGCAAGTCCTCTTCCCGGGTTATTCCGCATATCTTAACCTTCACAGTCCTCATATGGCCAGCACAAGCTCCTGAACCTTCTTCTCCAAGTTCTCAGCCCTCATCAGTGCTGAACCTACAAGAAACGCATGGGCACCGCAATTGCGTAGGAAGCGCACATCATCCGGGGTTTGGATCCCACTTTCACTCACAACAATTTTTTCACATCTATCAAGCCTCGATAGAATCCTCTGGGTGGTTTTCAAATCCACCTTTAGGGTTCTCAAATCCCTATTATTCACGCCCACGAGGTCTGTATCTGTCCCAAGGGCTCTGAGGAATTCGCCTCGATCATGTGCTTCAAGCAGGACTTCAAGCCCCCTTGAATGGGCAAGCTCAATCATCTCCCCCAAAGGGCATCTGGCATAATTGCGTTCAAAAACTGATAGGATAAGGAGCACTGCATCAGCACCAAAAAAGTCTGCGGCCTCTACCTGAGCAGGATCTACGATTATGTCTTTCATTAAAACTGGAATGTTAACATACTTTTTCACAGCGGCCAGTGCCGCAAGCGAACCTCCAAAATATTTGGGTTCCGTGAGGACTGAAATTCCAACAGCCCCTCCTCGCTCCATGGCTCCGGCAACATCCTCAAAGCTTTCTATAGGCTTCAACATCCCACTGCTCGGTGAGGCAGGCTTTATTTCAGCTATTATAGGTGCATGTTCACAGTTAGCTATGGACTTTCGAAGACTTAGCATCCTTTTGATGGGATGCCTTCCAGAATCAACCCTATAATATCCATTATCAACAGTCTTTAAAGCTTCTTTTGCGAGCATGTCTAGAAAATCAGCCATTTTTGGCCTCAAGCTCCTCAATTCTTAGCGGCTCGCTCCCCTCATAGAACCTAATCAGCTCTTTAAGCTTCTTGTAGGCGTTTCCACTTTCTATGGATTCTTGGGCAAGTTCAGTTGCGTAGGCAAAACCATCCGCTTTTCCACCCACAATTATTCCTGCAGCAGCATTGGCAACGGCCATGTCCCTTTTGGCCTCACCCCGCTTGATAAGCCCGTAAAGGATCTTGAAGAGGATTTCAGCGCTTTCCCTAGGCCCTGCTCCTGCTATATCCTCGATGGAAGCCTTCTTAAATCCGAGATCCCTTGGTTTTGTTTTAAAAGTTTTAATTTCGCCGTTTTTAAGCCACGCTATTAACGTTTCACCCGTAACAGAGATTTCGTCAAGGCCGTCTAAACCGTGAACAACCATAGCCTCCTCAACATCCAAGCTTCCAAGTACACGGGCAATCTTCTCAACTAGGTAAGAATCGTAAACGCCTACAACTTGAGCCTTTGCCGAAGCTGGATTCGTCAAGGGTCCGAGAATATTGAAAACCGTTCTGATGCCGATTTCCCTTCTAGGACCAGCGACATGTTTCATGGCCGGATGGAATGCGGGTGCAAACATGAAGCCTATACCCACCATCTCAATAGCCCTTTCTACGGTTTCGGGCTTTACATTCAAGTTTAAACCTAAGTTTTCCAGGACATCAGCGCTTCCGCTTTTGCTAGTAACTGACCTGTTGCCATGCTTTGCTACGGGAACACCAGCTCCAGCAACGATGAAGGCGGCTGTCGTGCTTACATTGAATGTTTTTATCTTGTCGCCTCCCGTCCCAGCAGTGTCCACGAGGCGTCCCCCAACTTTTGGGTTTATCCTGCAACATAGGCTTCGCATGGCAGTGGCAAAGGCTGTTATCTCCTCAACAGTTTCGCCCTTCATTCTCAACGCTGTCAGGAAGGCCCCTATCTGAGTCTGTGTGGCTACTCCAGACACGATTTGCCTCATAGCCTCATAGGCTTCCTCATAAGATAGGTCATGTCTGTTAACCAGTTTTTCGATGGTCTCACGAATCATAACTCACCATCCCTCGAGAAAGTTCTTTAGAAGGCTCTCGCCATCCTCGGTGAGGATGGATTCTGGGTGGAACTGTACTCCCTCTATAGGGTAGTATCTGTGACGAATGCCCATAACTTCGCCATCATCAAGCGCCACAGCGGAGACCTTAAAGCACTTGGGAAGAGTGTTCTTATCTATTACAAGGGAATGGTAACGCGTTGCATGAATCGGGTTTTTAAGGCCTCTGAAAATTCCTTGGTCGTCATGCCTTATCAGGCTTGTTTTTCCATGCATAACCATCTTGGCGCGTTTAACCCTACCTCCAAAAGCTACTACTATGCCCTGATGGCCAAGGCAAACTCCAAGGGTTGGAACCTTCGGGCTAATGTGCCTTATTATCTGAGGACAAACTCCGAAGTAGCGGCTGTCCTCAGGTGTGCCAGGTCCGGGCGATATTACTATTCTGTCAGGATTAATGTTGACAGCTTCCTTGAGCGTCAGACAATCATTCCTATAGACTATAGGCTCTGCGCCCAACTTCCCCAGATACTGAACTAGGTTGTAGACGAAGGAGTCATAATTATCGATAACAAGAACCTTCATGGGTTTTCCTCTCCTGCAGCAATTTTTAGGGCTTTCATCAGTGCTGAAGCCTTATGCTCCGTTTCAAACCACTCTTTTTCCGGTATAGAGTCGGCGACAATCCCGGCTCCTGTTTGGATGTAGGCTCGGTCCCCATCAGCCACCAGCGTCCTTATTGTTATAGCGAAATCCGCGTTTCCATTGTATGAGAAGTAGCCCACAGCCCCTGCATAGGGCCCCCTCCTAACAGGCTCAAGTTCCTCAATAATTTCCATAGCCCTGACCTTAGGTGCTCCTGAAACTGTGCCTGCCGGGAAAACAGCCATGAGGGCATCGTAGCAGGTGCATTGAGGCTTCAATTTTCCAACGACCTTTGAAACCATATGCTGGACATGGCTGTAGCTGTAAACCTTCATGAACTCCTCCACCGTAACGCTGCCAAAGTCTGAGACTTTGCCAATGTCGTTTCTGGCCAGGTCTACAAGCATCACATGCTCGGCACATTCTTTCGGGTCGCGAGTTAACTCCTCAAGCAGGACTTTGTCCTTAGCTGGGTTTCCTGTTCTAGGCCTTGTCCCGGCTATTGGAAAAGTTTCCACGGTTCTTCCTTCAACCCGAACAAGCATCTCCGGGCTAGAGCCGACAATCTGGCGTTCTCCCATTTTTAGGTAGTACATATAAGGCGACGGGTTTATCATGCGAAGCGCCTTATAGAATGGGATGAGGCTTCCGCTAAAGCGGAACATGTAACGCTTTGAAAGCACAACCTGGAAGACGTCGCCTGAGGCTATATACTCCTTAGCCTTTAAAACAATATCTTCAAATTCCTCTTTCCCGAAGTTGCTTTCAGGCTTGGAATAGGAGAAGTTCCCAGCTTCCCATACAGTCCCAGTCGCCTCTAAGACTTCATCAAGCCTGTTTTCGCACATGTAATAGTAGAAGGCCTCTCCTGTTTTGTGGTTGAAGATGATGCCGTCGTTGAATATTCCTACCTCTAAGTCAGGAAACCCGAGATCGTCGATGGCGGCTTTAGGCAGTTCCTCCCAGTATCTTACAGCGTCGTAGGATATGTAGCCTACAGCCCCGCCTAAAAGTCTGCAGTCTCCCTGCATCCATCCGTCTCCAACAAAGGTCCTTACGATGGATAGGGGGTTACTAGTTTGGATGGATGCTACCTCGCTCTCCTCGGCTGGAGCGTAAACCTTTGCCATTGAATTCTTTACGATCAAGTGGAGTTTGGGGTGAAAGCCTATGAAGGAGTATTCGGCAAGTTTTTCCGGACCCTCAACGGATTCAAGAATATAGACATATTCAAAGCGTCCGAACAGCCTTGTGAAGATCTCCAGAGGAGTCAGCTTGAAATCGAGTTTAACAAATTTAGGCCTAACTTTCGTAGCTTCCAAGGGGCCAAACGTAATCCCCCATTTGCTCCCACCACGTTCCTTTAAATGCATAAATGCTCATATTTAAGCTTTTAGGAACAAAAGATGGAGCTGTAACCTTAAGATTTTTCTCGTGAATAAAATGAGGTTTAACTATGAAAGAGTTCTATGGAGAAATTTTGCAGATATATGTATAGGTCATAGACCTGCTCTCCTTAATGTGAAGGGCAGGAAAAGTAGGAAGGTGCCCCTTTTTCCTGAAATCCGTTCATCCTCTCATATAGAGGAGGTATGAGAAAGCTTACGAGGAGAAGGGCGAAGTTGATCATACGCGAGAAGGCTCGAGGCTGTCTTAGTGCGAGGGAGATCAGCATGGTTTAACGTGTGTCCCTTAGATGGGTTGAAAGGACCTGGGGCTCCCCTAGGGACCTAGGAGAGGAAATCCTCAAAACTCAAAAGGGAAGGAGCGAGGGGAGAGAGGAGGGGGCAAAATAGAGCAAAAAATAACATAGTGATAAGGCTGTGCAAGTCCGCCATGATAACAACTGTAGTTATTTTTTGGAAAAAATAACAACTGTAGTTATTTCATTTCTTCCCTGCCCCGTAGGTTCCTTTTTAAGATCCAAAAGCTTTCCATGGATCTTCTTGGTGCTTCGTCGAAAGGGGGAAGGGAAGCCCTAGAGCCCTTGGATGGAAGCCTATGGCTTCAGGGGCTTCTCGATCCCATGGAAAATCTTGACGCTCCCTCTAAAAACGAGAGCTAGGGTGCTCCTACGATATTCTCAAGAAGCCGGATAAGGTCAGAAGCAGCTTCGGATGGTTCCATGGAGAAACGGGAGGGCGTTCCCTATGCTGGAGGCTAAGCGCCGAGGATAACTTAAGGTTCTACGCCTATCTGCAGAATGTCCGAGGGAGCTGGCTAAAAAGCGCATAGATGCCCTCCTCGATTTTTTGAGCTGAGTAAAGATCGCCGTAAGCTCGTCAAGGAGTGCTTTACAGGAATGAAGGTCAGGGTCATGCTGCCGGGGCTGAAGGCTCTTTAGGTCAGTACTAGCCTAAAGGATGCCTAGAATGCCCCACCATCTTGAGGGCCTTTGGGAATAAGTTTATCGGATCAATGCCCTTCCTTTTTCACGAAGGTATCGGAATAAGGAAAGGATTTTGCGTATAGTAGAAAGGCAAAGGGCTTAACAGGCCTCCCTATGCTTCCTTAAGGATCCTTATAAAGAAATAAACGCTAAAAACGAGGAAACGAATCCATATCAGGGTGTTTTGATTGTTCGATCTTCTGAAGAAATATACGGAAATCCCAGGACCTATAGGATATGAGGGACGTGTCCAAAGGGCCTTTATGGAGGATCTAAGGCCCTTCACGGATGAAGTACATATGACGAACGTGAGGAACGTTCTAGCCCATTTTCCTGGCAGAGGACGGAAGGTCCTGATCTTCGGCCATGCGGACGAAATCTGCTATTTCGTCCTAAGCATAACGGACGAGGGCTTTCTTCATATAACCCGATACAGGTCGAATGCGGATAATGTTCCGTATCCCTACTGCCTTGTGGGGCAGAATGCCCTTGTCTTAGGGGACGAGGAGGATGTAAAGGGAGTCTTTGTAGCTGCTTCAGGCCATGTCCTGAGGGTAAAGGAGCGAGATATGCCTCTGGAAGAGTGGCGGGTTCTAGTTGACATTGGAGCCTCGAGTAGGGATGAGGTCTTGGAGCGAGGCATCCATGTCGGCTCCCCCATCATATGGAATCCTACCACCCAAAAACTTGGGAAAAAGGCTTTCGGGAAGGCCATGGACGATCGCTTGAGTCATGTTGTGATGGTAGAACTTGCCAGGAGGCTTCAGGGGCACCAGCTTCCTTGCGATCTATACTTGGCTTCCACGGTCCAGGAGGAGATCGGTTTGAGGGGGGCGGAGGAACTAGCGGGCGGAGGATACGATGTTGCCATTGCCATAGACATAGGAATAGCTGGGGATTATCCTTCCTTGGAAAAGGAGCGAATGCCCATAAAGCTTGGCGGAGGGCCTGTCATCGTATACAAGGACTCCTTGATCCACTATAACTTAGAAGCGATCAGGGAGCTCCGATCGACGGCTAGGCTGAATGCCATACCCTACCAACATGGAGTCTTCACCTCCTATGGGTCCGATGGAGCTACCATGGTGAGGGGTGGATCTAGGACAAGCCTCTTGGCAATTCCATGCCGCTACAGTCATACACCCTTTGAGATGGTCCAAGAGGACGATTTGGAGAACACCGTCAGGCTACTCTTTCATTATGTAAGCGATCGTTAGTAGCCATAAAGGCAATGACCTTAGCCGAAGGAAGCATGGAAGCTATGGGCTTCTTGAAGAGGCTTCAGGGAAGGGCTTATCCCTTTTCGCCAAGTCTCGGATTCGGCCGACACCATCGATTTCCTTTATGTACTCTGCCACAGAAGCAGGAACCAGATCCTCCCAGTCTTCGCCTTGTAAAATCCTTCGCCTTATCTCTGTCGCACTGAACCTTTCCCTTTCGAAGAAGGGTATCTGCCTTACATCAAACTTACCATATTCGATGAAAAGACGTCTCGTGAGAGGCTCGTTTGTGAAGACAACATCGAACTTAGGTGTGTAGGAAACAACATGAGCGACCCAAAGGGCATGGACATGCAGATCTGGAATGGCTATGATTTCGTAGCGATCCCTAGGAATCCTTGCCTCGTCTAAAGCCTTCCTAATCATGGTAAACCTCTCCCCCGCCTCAAAGGGATTCTCTAGGTCGTGGCTATACTGGGCACTTCCTATTACCACGATGAGCTCCTCGACTTGTGTGAGGATCCATCGAACAGCTTCCAAGTGTCCTTTATGGAAAGGTTGAAAGCGTCCTATGTATAAACCCCTTTTCATAATCCTTTCAGCTCGCCTTCTAGGCGACTTATGGATCTTAAATAGCTAAAAAGGATTTAGGAGCTTTTCTAAGGTTTCAAAGAAAAACCCATTTGCGGATGGAAGAACTGAGAAGCGAAGATAAGGCCGCCTACTTAGCCTCCTTTCGCCTAGCCCATACTTTCACTAAGGCGGATGGCATTCCATCGGCTTCAACGAGGTCTTTGAATTCATCATATCGTCTGTCCGATCTTCTATACTCGAGGCAAGGATCCGCTCTGCAGGAGCAGACTGTATAGAAGGCTTGATTCTGACAAGACTATCGGGGCTTGTGCAGTGCAGGCAAGCCTTCAAGGATCTACTCCAAAACCTCATCCAATGGGTCGACAAGATGGCCGGCAGGATGCCCGTCGAGAAAATATTGGACGCGATGCTAAGATGATCCTTAAAATACCGAAAAACTTGAGTTATGAGTTACATTGTTCTTCTGGCTTACAAAAGAAAAAGAAAAAAAAGCGAACCGAATCTGGAAAAGAAAACGAAGGGAACGAAAAGTAGCCTTACTTCAGGGGCACGTACATCGAGGATCGACTAGCCCCTATGCCAGGGGCGCCATGGACAACCCTCTTGTTGGTTGGTACGAACTCGCCTAGATAATGCCCTATCATCTCGGGCTCAATTTTAATGGGCACAAAGGTTTTTCCATCATGAAGACTTATGGTCATGCCTACCATCTCGGGAAAGATGATCATATCTCGGCAATGGGTTTCGATGGGTTTGTCCTCTAAGCCTCCCTTCTGCTGCCTTTCTACAATGATCTCAAAGAGCCTTCTCTGGGATTCAGTGAAGCCCCTTTCTAAGGATCGTCGCAGCCTAGCTGGAAGGAGCTTTATGAACTCATCTCTGCTCATTTTCCTAAGCTGCTCAAGAGTGAAACCTCTATAGGTAAACTCCTTTGGCATAACCTTATCCCTATTAGCAGGGATCCAAAAGCCTAAGCTTCATATAAAGATTGTCCCCAATTATGGCAAATTCGTTCCCTCAGTTTTCTTTTTTCGATCCAGGACGGAGAAGGCCGGATGCCTATAAAGATAGATCCTATGCAATTTTCCATCCGTAGGGGAGAAAACATCCTCAGCTACTGAAGGAAACCATCCATGGATCCTATAATCATGGGATACGACCCTAGCCCCCGGAGGAAGGCTTCTTTCTAGCTTCGGCTTGATAAGGCGAAGGCTTTCTGGAGTAAGATAAAGGGTGAGGACTTGGGCCTTCGAAACATCTGCTTCGAAGAGGTCCTCCCATAAAACCCTCACGGAACCTGGCTTTGCCATGGATGCCCTTCGACGAGCCAGTTCTACGAGGGCTAAATTCTTCTCGATTCCTAGGGCCATGCATCCATAATCCCTTGCAGCCGATAAGAGGATTCTTCCATCCCCGCAACCAAGGTCCAGGAGCAATTCCTCCCTTGATGGAAGGGCAAGTTCGAGCATTTTCCTTACGACTTCAGGCGGCGAGGGTACGAAGGGCAAAGAAGGCCTTCGTTTCCTAAGGGCTTCGAGGGGACTTAGGGAATTATTAAAGCCTATTCCTTCCACGAATTTTTGCCTTCCAGAACACCTATATGAATTTTCCCTCCTTTGGGAGGTATGAGGCGGCCCTAAGTGTGTCCCTCTGTCAAGAAGGCCTTAAAAAGAGTCTTGGAGGAAGCCTTAGGAACGAAGGACCTTAGGGGCCTATACGCTTCCTTCGACCTTGTGGGAGATATAGCTGTTCTAAGGCTTCCGAGGGAGCTTGAATACCTAAGCCCCAAATTAGGGGAAGCCATCTTAAAATCTAACAGGCGCGTCGTTACGGTCCTCCTTCAGAAGGAAGGGGTCTCTGGAATCTTCAGGCTCAGAAGCCTTAAATGGGTTCTTGGCGAGCAAAAAACCGAAACGATCCATAAGGAGCATGGTTGTCTCTTCAAGGTAGACCTCGCCAAGGCTTACTTCTCGCCAAGGCTCCACTACGAGCGCATCAGGATCGCTCGCCTCGTAAGGCCCTCCGAAAACCTTGTGAACCTTTTCTCAGGGGTTGGATGCTTCTCCATCGTAGCCGCCAAGCACAGCCAACTTCGATCAGCTTTCTCCATAGATCTCAATCCT